>ENA-OREC01002163-OREC01002163.1-marine-metagenome-genome-assembly--contig:-NODE-2163-length-10639-cov-15.410055_pt1 | contig 10639 bp, 7 predicted proteins | sample MGYA00248626_ERZ508543 | MGnify/ENA primary metagenome ERZ508543 (study PRJEB26211, sample SAMN05518279) | marine metagenome | isolation source: Puget Sound, Washington, USA | host: Bankia setacea...
ATATAAGCTGGCGATCAATCATTTTTGGCTTCATTATATACCTATATAAGCTGGCAATCAATCATTTTTGGCTTCATCATATACCTATAAAAGCTGGCGATCAATCATTTTTGGCTTCATCATATACATACAAGAACTGGGAATCAATCATATAAAAGCTTGGGATCTGTAATTGATTATACAGGCTCTCAAAAGATACCTACATGAGTATATAGATACAATACATGTTCAAATTCACAGCTTAAAAGCCACTGGACAGTAAAGAGAAGGCTGAGCAACAGTAATACATTGTATATATATATATAATCATTATTTGGGTTTGATTTTTGTAAAAAAGAAATGTTTGGGCCTCATTAGAAATATTGTCTCTACCTTTAAATTGATTTCCATAGGTTATCCAATAAAGAATACTATTATTATTACTTCATAAAATATTGTTATTACTTTACATCAAAACAGAAACACTGGCTCTTTCTAAATTCTCCAAATTCTCAAATAGCATATAGCAAAAATACCATCTTCGGGGGCCTTATGGAAGATTGACTATGTCTGTTTGTCAAATAAGATCCCTCATTAAATATCATCGAAACAAACAATCAAACAAACTTATGTTGGGTACTTCAAGCAGAATACCTCGAGTGATCTTGTGAATGCAGAAAAACAGTGATCAGAGAGCAAACTAGTGTTAAAATGTCTGCATCAAAGTCTTCTGCCTACATTTCAAACCAACATTACCTACTCAAAACATTATACTCCCTATTGAAATTGCTATATAAGCTGTAAGTTTATTGCTGTTTTGTATGCTTTGTTTATTCAGTTCAACTATTACAAATATGTTAATGTAACCTTGAACTTTGAGAAGTATAAGCCATGACCTATGGTATATTCGCTATAACGTTCAAGCATTAACAAAGTAACAAACATCTATATCTGTACATCTATCAACCTGTTGTACCCTTTTGTCCCATCTTAATTTTCACAAAGTTTTTCAACAATAAAAGTGAGCTTTGAAGTGAAAAGTGGGTGAGAGTGAGTATAACAATTCAACACATGAGTAAGTTTCAATAAAACAATTTGAGGTGAGAAAGCTCCAAGGATTCGAAGTAATATTACACAAAGTGAACAAATCAAGGGCTTGAATAAAATCTAAGCTCCTTTAATAAATTCTACTTGAACTAACTTTTCGGATATACTGTATCTTCAAAAAGATCCAAATTAATTGCACAACACCACGTTTTGCATAAGTAAACCAGTACCTTATTATAACATTACCAGTATTACACAGCCAAAACCAATGCGCTGTGATTAGAGAGTTACAAATAAAGCATGTAAATTTATAGGAGTACAGATATAAATGCAGAAAGGTCAAACAGAAACATGGTTCAAAACTGTAAGTGTACACAACTGTTGAGACTACTATCTAACATCCAAAGCCACTGTTTGAGACCAGGTCTTCATGTTGCACAGTTGAACACGCAAACCTCCTATATGAAATCTGACCCGGTAAATAAAAATCAGGACACGCAAACATTCTAGTCATCCTGATTACATCATATGGTGTGGTCAAAAAATGGAAATCAAACCTATATCAGATTACAAAATGTTCACTTGTCCTGCATCTAAAACTACTTGTCAGAGTGATGGGACTAGTGGATTTTTCATGCCCTGAGTAATGATATCTTATCCTTAGTACCCAAAACACACTATTTCAGCCATTTTCACGGACCAAATGAAAAGACAACTCTTTGACTTTTTTAGCAATTTTTGTAATTCAGAATTACTATCATCATTATCTAAGAGTGAGTAACTCATTAACAACAGTTTGCTTTGCTTGTTTTGGTACTTTTTACCAATGCAACTATGTGCTATCAACTGGTCAACTTTATACAGGAGGTTTTAGCCAACAGTTTGGTGTAAATATTGCAGGGACCAACTGGGGTAGTCTACAAAATGCTGAAAGAAAAAAACCTATCTCAGTGGATGGAAACAACATTATACCTTGACACAAAAACATAGCCTGTCGACCTGCTCTATGTCGACAGTGTGCAACAAAACTGGCATTTTTTCTCTGTTTTTCAAAAGATAATGTTTATTAACTTCTGAGTAGCTAAACTCATTTGTTTAAACTTTTGATATTTTCTTTTACCAAAATGCCAGTTTCCAGGGAATATTGAATGCTATCAACAAACAGAATACTGGCATATCTAGTGCAATTAATTAAACTCAAAAGATGGTAGTTTATAGTTGAATAACCAGTATTCTGTTGCTAAGGAACAAGTAACAATGTAAAGCATAACCAAAAATTCTAAAGGCAACAAATGGCTAATGGCTAATGATACTCAGTTATACAATGTTGAGTTTTTGTATGATGTTTAGAGATTCATTACACTGTCGTCTGCTTCACTGTAATTGAGAAAAGGATCATCGTAACTTGTATCTTTAGCCATTCTAGCCTGATATGTAACGTGGCTACTGGAACTCTGGAGAAAGGGGGGGATAACCACTGGTAACACTATAACAGTTGCTGCCAACAATTTAAATGGAACAACCAAAGCAAATAATGGTCACACAATATACAACTATCTGCAAATAAAATCTGAAAAAACACATTCAGCAATTAATGTGAACCAGTGGCACCAAACAAAAACGCAATGGCTCGAATTCAAATATTTGAATTTTAGCCAATGAGAACACAGTGCTGTGAACATTGACCAATCACCTTCCATCCCATCCTTCACTGCAAATTTCATACTTCTGGACTTCCTGCACAAGTATGGTACAATGGATGCCTCAGTATTTAGGTGTTCAGTCACACTCTGACTCATGCCTGTCCTCATTTTGGTAAACTCACTGTCTGTGACAGGAAAAGATTTACGATACTGGTCCTTATCTTTTCCTGCAAAAAAGCTGCCGGCTGAAAAGTGGTGTATAATAAACACTGATATGGTTACCTGTAACTCAACACACTTAACTAGGCTGAAAGCAAATCATGCTATCAACAAAGTCACAATAGTACGGTGAATATACAATCTAGCTCTTGGATGAACTGACCTAGCGAGTCTAATATTTGGTTGTGCTTTTGTGCGTCTAGATTTAATTCATTTTGAATCTAGCCATTACTTAGGGTTTGTCCTGTAATTGAAACTGTATGGTATATATGATTGTAGTATACATATAAGATGAGAAGCAGGACATGTTAAATATAGAGTTGTCAGGTTCACAGTTCACTTACCAGCATACTGATTCCTCTTTTCCTTCAACATGCTTGGTTTCACTAGCTCGTTATCATTTCTGAACACGGGTAGAGTGGCGTCTTGGGCAGGTGGAGGGCTAGAGCTGGGTACCGGGGGAGGAGAGGGACTGGAAGCTCGTTCACTGTCAGAATGAGCGGGTATCAGATGGGGCTGGTCATAGAGGGGCTCAGAATCCTCTGTACTTTGGCTGTAAAAGATGGGCAGGTTACATATAGTAGATATTACATGAGTTTATATATAGTATAAGTATAAGTTGCATAAAGCGATCAAATACGAGGCTCTGACCAGTTTAGTATTTTAAAAAGTATGTCACCTATTTATAAAATGTCAAACCATTTTAGAAAAGTTTGATATTGTTAGGTTTGAAAGTTGTTGTTTTCTGTACATATTTAGGCAGTGCCGAGAAATACATGTGTTAAAAGTGACACATGGCGACAGTCAGTTGATTATCTCATACAAGACTTTGACGTTATGATAGAAAACTAGAAATGATCTAACATGTACAAGACTAGTAATAGCAATGCCAACAAATCAGGCATAAAAATAACACCATTAATAGAATGGTGTATACAAGATGATTTACTGACTGGATTGATGGTAAAGGTTTCCAGTCAAGATAAACAAGTATCCAATGTTGTCAAAACTTTCAAACTTGCTGTTAAATAGTGGCAAATTTTGTACAACTTCATGGTTCTCTAAAAGTATTTTGTAAAAACCTTATACTATGAAACAACTTTTTGAAGTACATCAACAGACCATTACTGATAATTTCCACTTAAGTTGTAGTGTCAACATGATTTACGAATATCAAAACCTGTATACACCATAACAAGTATCACAAGGACGGCTATATCCCTGCCGTTGTTTGATCGGTAACCTAAATAGTCTTGGATATACGCACATCGTCTCAATGAGGACAACATTTGTACCAAGTGGTAATCCATCAATGCATACTTAAGTTATAGCCCGGACACGAGCATGTGTACTCTGACCTTTAAATGTCTTGTGTAACCTTGACCTTTGAGGGATGGATCCGGGTCACGGTCACTGCACGTTGTCTCAATGAGGAGTTATAGCGTGGCCACTCTGTGGTGGGGGATTAACAATTACAAGATATATAATCCATGGATTTCTATCATCATCAGATCAATGAGATCCTAAGTGCACACTACCTGTTACTGGAGGTGGATTTGTTTGTATGTGTGTGGTACTGGTTGGGTAACGGAGCTGGTGGACGTTGGTAGTTCAGCTCATATGCAGGGGGTGGGATACGTTCATCAGAGTACACATCCTCTACCTCGTCTCTGTGCTCCCACACGTCACGTAGAAACCTCTCATACACCTGACTGGCAGCTGTACAATGCACAGGGGAAAATAGGGTACAGTTTACAATACTCGAAAAACAAAACACAGAGAAGGCTTTAAAAATGTTGTAAAAACTTGTTCTCGATCCTCTGTCTAACACATTTTTGGTAATATTTAAGTGAACAGGAATAATCAAACAACCTAAAATCTCACTATTTCTCGTTCTCAAACTATCTAAAATCAACGTACTAAGACAACTATTGTATGGGAAATATAAGCCATCTTCAAATAATGACAGTGGGTTAGCAGTCAAAATTAAATAACCATTGAAATATTTGAGCAAAAGTGCAAGGTTCGATTTCCATTTAACCAATTACCATTACCACTTAACGCTAATCAATGAAGCACTTAAGCCATAATCTCAACACACGTAGAAATTTCTTCTCCAGTTAAAATAACCTCTCCCTCAATTCCAAAATGTTAATCGTAAGTAAAACTATTAGTATTCCATCTATTTTTAGCAGAGAGTGTATGAAGAGTGTATTTAGCTGACTGGATAGAAGATGTCGGCAGGCTAGGTGTGTTGACTTCGTTTATTTTCTATTTGTTAAAACTGTGAGTACTTTAAAATAAGCGAATACCATCCTATTAATGACATCCTAAATGAATCTGTGCTTTATAAGCCAGCATTATAACTGAGTATCAGTATAATGTGTAAGCGTTAACAGCCTGTATTACTGTAAACAACAACATCTGCACTTACTTTGTGTTTTGAAGTTGTGACTGTACTGTACGAAGGCGGCCTTTTGGTTTTTAGCGAGTTCTTTACCCTCCTTGAAGCCATGACTGTGCTCATTAATGTTGTACCTACTACTGTCTCCTGCTGGCACTGCAAGGAACATCTTTAATGCAGGACTCACTGTGTCAGCAAACGCTCTGTAAATAATCACATATCAGTTTGAGGGGTGAAAGTGTCAAGGTTTCTAGTAGTTATTGAATCAAGAAACAGATAGAGCTCTGTCACATTTTCTCCTAGAGTGGCACATGCCTACAAACTGCCGTACCATCCACTCATTTTGTTAGTAATATGTAGGAAAAGTACAGTCAATGCCACATATATGTACTCTGTTTATAATACAATTACTCCCTTATATCACATTACTATTCAAGTAAACATTTAAATAAAGTAAAAATATTGTGATCTGACTTTAGTCATTACTGAAACAAATTGATGATACTTTCAATGTTCGTGTTTCTTACATTGGATACAGTATTGATGCTATAGCTTCACTCACAAATTTCAAAGTTATAGCATTTTCTATTACATACATGTACATGTAGTAGTAATTGTGCATTAACATCTCTGGTGTTCCTAAATAATCCACCCATGGTAGTGTTCAGCTAGACATACTCCATCAAAATTAGATGATTCTAGAAGTATAAACTTACTTGAGTGAAGCAAGTGATGCTCGTCTTTTAGGACAGTAGACTAAGATATAGCCATGGTAGATATACTGTTTCTGTACCAACAAATGAGCTCCATGGTACGATGTCACCGTCACCTCCACTTTCTGTTTCTGGTACTCTAGGTTAACATCCACGGTAAACACATTGTCATCTTCAGGTGACATGGACGATGTCTCAGGGTCAGAGGTCACCACAAAAGACTGCTCATTGAGAAAGGGCTGAAGGGGCAGCTTCATGTGATATGGGTCTGAACACATCATGACTAGTAAAATCCTGGGGGTAAAAACAACAGAGAAAAGGCTGTCAAGACTCTTTGCTTTATTTAACTCTCTTCAATATCATGAACTTTTATAATGTTTTAACCATATAGGAAAACAAAACAAAAATAAGCATCTGTATTGAGCACTTTGCATCAAATTTCATTTCCAAAAAGAACTGCACTTGTTAAACTGTTACTTTAGCAAAAATCATAACTGTCTAAATCATCCTCTCCAGATTTGTATCTGCAATCATATCACCATCAAGCCAAGGGAAAAATGAACAACAGTAGAAAAAATCAGTCATTTGGAGTCTGCTAAATACTTGCCAAGCAACTTTTGTTCAAAGGTAAAAAAAACAGGTGACTAAGTTTAGACCATTTTTTCTCCTTCCAGAAATGAAACATAAAGACAAACAGAACAAGCACAAAAGAAGTAGTTTATAAATTAAGATTTCCATAAATGACCGCTACCTTAGATCCGGTTCGGTGTCCTCCATAATTCTGTCCACTATTGAGGCTACAGGCCCCTTAATTATCATCTTTAAGGCTTGCTCAATCTGCTCGGGGTAAAACTTTAATTTCTCCGCCAGGTCCTCAGCTGGGACATCGATGAACTCACACTGCAGGCTGCAAATAGAAAGTATATGCAATCTGAGAATAAGTCTGAAGTGAGAATAAAACAAATCATAGAATAAGGCATACAATATATAAGATATAAGATGAATGTTAATACATCTTTAAAACAAAAGTTCAATGATAATGATTTATGATAATTTAATAAGGCTATGGCAAAGCAACAATGGCAGTAGCAATTATAACAATACCCCAACATCAATATTACCATGAAGTCTACAATGATACATGATCATCTCTGTAACATGAAACACTTAAAAGAGTTCTGGAAAAACTGGAAGTCATACCTATAAGTGTTTCCTTCTAGAACAGTTATTATTATTCGAACAAATGAATGTTGAAAATGCCAAATAGTTCAAGTTAATTGCAAAATGCATGAGGGAGATTGAGTGTTCAGGAACAGTTAGAATCATACATGTGCATTGACAGTGTGAAGAACAGAGATTAAGGGGTCATAAACTAGTGTTACGAATGAGTCATCTACACTATCCTATGTCAGGGAATGCATCCACTAGGATCACGCTAGGACTAAATCTTTAAAGGTGATCAAATACTTATGACAAAACCATGCAGTATGTGTAGATAAAGGAACGGATATTTACAAGATTGTATCATGCTATTTTAAGTTCTTATCTTTAATCAAACAATTAAAGGGATAGAAGTAAAACAATTCTAAAACATATTAAAGTGCTATTGAATCAGGAAACAGATAGAATTCCTTTTTTTTCACCCCTTGATTTGCACATGTATACAAACTGCTGTATAACCTCTTATCTTCTATCAAGTGACTTAAAGAGTGAAAGTAAAAGGGTTCTAAGTGCTATTGAATAAAGGAGCAGATAGACCTCTTTTGCACTCAAACCTGTACATGTGTAATTGTAAAAAAGTTGTAAAATCATTTCATTATTGCATTTCTGTCCTGCTTTTACCGATATGCCATAGGTTTCTACTACTGTAGAATGACAGGGAAACATAATTGTTAATGAAGGTTTCAACTAACGCTAATCCAACCCAAAACTAAAACTAATGAAAACATTAATGTGAAATTCCAGAGATTAAAGCTAAGGGACGCAACTGCTTCTTTATCCAATAGCACTTAGCTCCCCTTAGTTTTCAGTTCTTTTAATCACAATGGATGAGATATAACTATATTTTGGTAGACAAACAAACCCTTTTAGCACAAAAATTAAAAGTTTCACCACATAACATAATGTTAACTTAAAAACTACGAAAATAAATAACAACACAAAAACCAAAAATGTTACAAACACTACACACACAAATCTTATAGTCATTAAAGGTATGGTCACAATGATCAGTTTTCTACTGGGTTAGATTGTAGCTAGATCTCACTCAAACTTGTATACTAAATGGGTCCCAAAACCTTCTATGTGTGTTATTCACTGCACTGCAACCAGCCTTATCTACAGTATCAGTATGCTACCTTCCAAACAATAATCCCACCATGTATACATGTACTAGACTTACATTGTATAATCCAGTGTCTTATAATACTGATCTAGTTATTATCTGTGCGCTAATTTTACATTCATGTGTCCAATCTTTTTCAGACAAAGATTTATATTTTTCCAACGAATAAATTAGAAATGTTAGAATTATGTCCAAGTGCTAAAGATACCACATTCTGAAAACAGATGGACGGACGGACAGAATGTGCACTTGGACAAAGGGAACAATTTATAACCTAGCCATTAGTACCATTGTTAAGGCATAAACTATTCTTTAAAAAAAATTTATTGCAAATGATTTATATCGTATTTCAGTCATACTTCATACATGGAAACAATTTAAACCATAAAAAACTAGATGCAAGTTGCTTAGTGATACAAGCTCAATGTTGCACAATGGTCTATCTAGTTGTGTGGGATTGTATTTCCAAGAACATTACTATGATGGGAAAGACTGCATGATCTGAAAGACAAGTATGATGCACTGAGAGTCTAGTATGCAGGGTACCGTTTTACTGAAGCAGTCACGCGAAAACATAAAGTTATGCAATCATTTTGGATATAAGATTCTTTAAACTGCTGATGATGCCAAAAAAATAACTGACAGCGTTCAATGCAGTGTTACCAGAGAATCTGAATAATCAAGTTCTGTTGGAATCAATTACAGGAACTAAACTTTATTCAAGCTCTAAATTAGTGCATAAGTTTAAGTTTTGCGTAAGAGGTTCAATGAGATGGTTCCCAGGAACATAGTGTCTATCAATCTATGGCACAGAAATATAGAGAACCACTACAAACAGAACATATAGAGACTGTAAGGTTAGAAAGGTTTACTTGTAAGTATGAAGGACGCCATCTACAGTGATCTGCCAGTCTCTGTAACAGGATAGACAAAACAAATATTATCTCAACCACAACAACTACTATCTCACCTGGAACAAATATTATGTCACCTGAAACTACTGTTATCTCACCAGGCACAACTATTATCTCACCTGGAACAACTAGTATATCACATGGGCTACTATTATCACACTTGGAACAACTATAATCTCACTGGAAACAACTAATTTCTCATATGGGATGATTATTATCTCATCAGGAACAATTTATATCTCACCCCAAACAACTTTTGTCTCACATGGAACAACTGTTATCTCACCTGGAATGACTATTATCTTACCCAGAACAACTACTATCTCACCTGGAACAAATATTATGTCACCTGAAACTACTGTTATCTCACCAGGCACAACTATTTTCACACATGGCACGACTATAAACTCACCTGAAACTATTATCTCACCTGGAACAACTATTATCTCACATGGGCTACTATTATCTCACATGGGCTACTATTATCTCACAAGAAACAACCAATTTCTCATATGGAATGACTATTATCTCAACCGGAACCATTTTTATCTCACCTGGAACAACTATTGTCTCACATGGAAGAACTCTGTTAAATTGTTGGTCATTGTTATTATAGTTTTCAAGCACTATCCTAATACATATGATGACATATTGTTTAATGTAAGGTAGTTGTTTCATTTGTAGTGACTATTAAAACAGTTTACCTCATATTTAGAATCTAAACCCCTTTCTTTAAATGCACTTTTGTTTTTTAAATAAATCATTCTTAATGCATTCAAATGCCGTTTGAACATTTGTGACAGACCTAAAAAAGTTTACATTTTGCGTGAGTGAGTTAGTAAAACGGCGACCTAACCATGAAATTTATTTTCTAGGTTCAGGGTCACTATTTCTCGCACTATTCACTTACGTTCTAGCTAACAATTTTCCATCATCTTGTAGATGTTTCAACTCTTTCTCCATATAGGGTTCATAGGCCAGCATGATGACAAGTGGTAGACCGTCCAGTAGGGTCTTGTCTTCATCACGTACATGGTTAGCTTGTAATGTCTCTAACATGCTTGACCGTATATACTCCAACGACTCCCTCGAATTATACACACATATACAACCTGAAAGTAACAACATATGTGTGCATCATCATAAACTATTTAAAACAAGAGTGTCCATATGTCACAAAATACGCCCGTATAGTAGTACACAAGTGAAATTGGTATATTTTAAGAAATCTACTGTCAATCTGAATAATCTGTATGCTTGAGGCAATTAGTTGTTTAACAAACTTGGGCAAGATATACCCAAACATTGTCATAAAGCTTGATAATGATCCAATAAATATGATTTCTAAAGGACAAGCTTAATTTGGACAGTTTTGG
>ENA-OREC01002164-OREC01002164.1-marine-metagenome-genome-assembly--contig:-NODE-2164-length-10636-cov-13.612842_pt1 | contig 10636 bp, 8 predicted proteins | sample MGYA00248626_ERZ508543 | MGnify/ENA primary metagenome ERZ508543 (study PRJEB26211, sample SAMN05518279) | marine metagenome | isolation source: Puget Sound, Washington, USA | host: Bankia setacea...
GTCAACACTGATTAGTCGCTAATTCGCCATCCCCGTCCAGAACAACTAATGCCGTAAGCTATAATATGCCGCAGCTCAAGGAATTACTGGCGTACGTTCGCTTCGGATTTCGGTTCTGTCGCAGAGACAACAGAATTGGACTAGCTTCAAGAAACTAGGTGTATAGTAAATGAAACCGATTCGGAATGAATTTTTACAGTAAGGTACTCGCCTTATATACTAGTTTTCCAACAGAGAGGTGAGCCCATTTTAGCATCTAGGGTGTCAACTATATATTGCATGCAACATTACAAACACTAACTTACTTTCGTAGTACAACGAACAACACAACGTTTACACACGTTTAACGTATACTAAGATAACTAAAGAATCTAAGATAACTAAAGAATGTAGGTTATTGAAATATCAAGTATTCAAAAATAGACGAAACACAAGTTCTGTCGATGGCTACTAACCTTATAAAATATATGAACTGATCCGCCTCCAAGACTGTTAAATCTCTATCTGACGTATTGAAATAAGGGAGGTTACTCTTTAAAAAAACACCTAAAACATGCACAAATTAGTTTGACTTTAAAATCCGAACGTCACAATATCATGATCAGATTCGTGTAGCTTTTCAAGCATTAATTTACAAAACAATGTGAAACTACAGTATATTCATCATATTTGTATGTATGTCTGTTTCTAAAGTAGATCTACACTATCTGGAAATTTTAATATTTTTTACGAATGTAAATGATCATGAAAAGTCACACAAAGACTAAAGAATGTTGTTGTTGTTATTTACCTTTCAATGTATTTCATTTGTTAGATCCATCAAAAGTATCGACAAATCAAAACTGGGTGGCAGGATCGATGTCGTTAGTGTCGTTGAAGGCCCCAACAGTTGTATTGTTCAATGAAAATCAGGAATTCCATAGTTTTGGATATGAGGCAGAAAATGCATACTCAGAATTAGCTTTAGACGGAGATCATCAAAAGTACTATTTCTTTAAACGTTTCAAGATGAGACTACACGAGAAAAAGGTTTGTAGCTCTAAAGTTTGTTTCACACTAACTGCTGTACATGTATATAATAACTATATATTTTTTAAAAAGTATCAATTTGTGTATCAGATATAAATTGTCATTTACTATATACTCATGTTTTAACAGTTTATCATACAGAATACACATACCTCTTTAAGAAATTTTGAAAATATAAACAACAATAAAAAGATGTACCATCCTTCGGGAACTTGAGAGAAATTAGAATTTGACCTGTTAAGATGATTTTTATTATATGTGAAGAGTTTATTTAAGGTCTGATTTTCCCTTTATAAACACATCTAGAGGGACTATATACATGACTGTGCTTTGGTGTAAAAAAAATGTATGATATTTTACAGATTCAGCGTGACATTGAGATAGACGATGACCATGGAAGGAAGATGAAGGCTATGAAAGTGTTTTCTGAGATAATTGGCTATTTGAAGAAACATCTATTAGAGTTACTTGGAAAGCGCGGGACTGGCGTGGATAATAAGGATATACACTGGGTGTTAACTGTACCTGCTATATGGACTGACTCTGCCAAACAGTTCATGAGGGAGGCTGCCTGTGAAGTAAGATAGATGATGTGTAAAATTATAGACGCTGTTAAACTCCTCTAAACCTTCTCAACTATTCAATGCCCTCTGAGAATCTTTACCACATGGATAGTGATGTTGAATTCCAGTCCAAGTTCAAAATATATGGTATTCAGTATAGAGATAATGTATATTGTTAAATAGAATAAACAGGTTCCAGCTGTTAGAAATATGCTGTACTATCAGACAGTAAATAAAAACTAATGACATTTGTTGAGGTATAATGAAATCATGAGGCATATGATGGTTCTTATGATATATATAACTGCAGAGAGTTTATCACTCAAGAAATAGAACTGGCATTTTATTTAATACAAGAAACTTTGAACAAGAGACTAAACTGCATAAAATAGAACAAAATCTACTACGGCTACGGACCACTAGTTAATAATGTGTTTGTGCTTTCAAAATATTAAGGCAAAGTTTGGAAATTATTTTGACAACCTTATAGTCAACTATACCAGAGTTTCAAGGAGTTCACTATACTTTACATTTTGCTTTTGATTTGCTTTTTTTGTTATTGTATACAACAGGGTAGCAACATTGTCAAAATCTTTAATCATCCTGCATTATAACAGATTTCAAAATGTTCACTTGTCCTGCATCTAAACCTGCTATGGGACAAGTGGAACTGTCGTGCCCTGTACAATATAGCTGGCCATTTCTATCTTACTAATGAAAATCTGTGTTTTAGGGAGGCCTAGATGGGGGTCAGCTGTCTATAGCACTAGAACCAGAAGCAGCCTCTCTGTACTGCCAGCTTATTCCTACCAATAAAATCCAAGGGTCTGATGGTGCCAAGTTTGCTGTAGCTAGTTCAGGCACAAAGTACATGGTGATAGATTTGGGAGGTAGGTTGTTTGTTATATGCCTAATTATCACCCCCAAAAAAATATTTGTTTGGGGGAAATAGAAATCACCTTGTCTGTCCATCTGTCAAAATGTCTTGTAAGCGCAACTCCTTCGGAATGGATGAAACGATACTGATGAAAACTTTACACAGTTGCAGTATACAACCTAAGAATGTGCAAGAAGGAGGATAATCCAGTTTTGAATTATATCACGGGAGATAATTAGGTGTGCGGACAAGTGTATCTTCTTGTGATTTGGCCCACAGTTCTAGTTGGTTAGTTGGTACATGTAGTACTTTGATTAATATGTGGAATGGTGGTGAGATAAGTGTGCTGACTGTAATCTTTCTCCATGAGTCTGTGTTATAGTATGAGAAACCTTTATTTGTTGTTTCATTATTATCCCCCACCGAAAGATTTCGAGGGGGGGATATTGTTTTGGTGTTGTTGGTCCGACGTCTTTATGTCAGTCCTTCTGTCTGTCACACTTTTCTGTCCGGACACATATATTGATAATGGATTTTCAGATTTTATAGGAATATGTACTTGCATATGAGGACAGCTCACACCAGGTTTGGTTGCACTGCACTAACTGGAAATAGAGTTATGGCCCTTTGTTACTTTCAAATATACATAGTAGACAAATAAACTTTCTGTCCGGACGCATATCTTGGTAATGGATTTTCAGATTTTATTATCCCCTGCCGAAGAATTCGAGTGGGATATCCTTTTGGGGTTGTCTGTCTGTCCTTCCTCTTTACATCCGTCCAGTCGGCTATGGACTACGGAAGGTTGACCAAAGGTGCATTGTGAAGTCACTTGCCTCCTACCACTGACCAAGTGGGAAAGCTGTCAGTCTCAGTTGCTTGCAAAGATCTGAGGAAAGCACTGGTTATGGCACCCAGGTAGATCCTTAAAAGACTGACTTGACTACCTTTGTAAGGGCCTAAAATGTGCTAATAATGGCGTTAAACCCCATACAGACAACAATAAACAGGTTGCAGACAACAGACAGTAAAAACTTATGAATACTATATTTTGTTATTCGAGTTGTTATTTCGGCTGGGGATATGAATTTTCTCTAAATTTGCTTTTTTTATTTAGTTGCTTTTTTCATTTCAATTACAAATGTATGTTTAAGATGTGTATCTGCTGAGAGCATTTGAATTTTAAATCAAACTTTTCTGTTGTCTCAAATAAAATAAAATAGGAACAAGTCATAAACTCAGTACACATTTTACCTTTGAATCTATCAACTGAAAGTTCGCCTGTGCTACAATTTGACACGTCCTCTTAGGGTCTCTGGTTACCAAAGCTTCTGTTTACTAACATTTCTTACACTATGTTTTGTATGTTACAGGTGGTACTGCAGACATCACTGTCCATGAACGCCAGCCAGATGGAGGGTTAAGAGAACTACACAAAGCTAGTGGTGGTGCCTGGGGCGGTACAAAAGTGGACGAGGAATTCTACATGCTGCTTATCAAGATTATTGGTGGCCCTGTATGGAACAAGTTCATGGAAGAGAACACCTCAGATTACTTAGATCTACAGAGGGAACTTGAAACAAAGAAGCGTACAATTAAACCTGAGTCTGGTGGAAAAATCACAATCAAAGTTCCAATAACAATGGTGCAAACATACGAAAGTGAAACTAATGAGAAAATATCTGAAGCTATAGAAGGATCCAACTATAAAGACAAGATTCAGTGGATAGGTGATAAAATGAGAATTGAAGCAGGAGTATTTAAAAGCCTTTTTAAGAGTTGCTCAGAAAAAATAGTTGGACACATTAAAGAATTGCTCCAAAAGCCTGATGTAAGAGGGACCAATATATTTCTAATGGTGGGTGGATTTTCTGAGTCCTTGATGCTGCAAGATGCGGTCATGAAGAGCTTTCCCTCGACCAAAGTGATCATTCCAGATGAGGCGGGGCTATGTGTGCTAAAAGGGGCCGTCATATTTGGACACAAGCCTGTTGCCATAACGTCCAGGGTATCCAAGTACACATATGGTATCAATATTTCTCCACCCTTTGACCCGTCCATTCATCAGGATGACCACAAGGTAACGGTAGGTGGGGTGGATCGATGCCGCGATATCTTTAAGAAGTATATAATGGAGGGCGATACTGTACAGGTTGGCGAGGCAAGGTCCGGCAAGCATGTCACACTGAAAGCAAATCAAAAGGAAATGCTTCTCAAGATATTTGCATCTCCTAAAAGGGACCCAAAGTATGTAGATGAAGACGACACTGAGTACTTAGGTAAAGTCGTGGTCAATATGCCAGACAGTGAGGAGAAGATACGTGTAGAAGTAAAGATGATGTTTGGAGAAACAGAACTGACTGTTGAAGCTCAGGAACTCTCTACCCACTCAAAATACAGAGCTTACTTTGACTTTCTATAAACTGTGATACATATAAGCATAATTATTGCCTTGTGATTCATGAAGAGTTCTTACACTGTTAGACTCCTTTCTACTAGTGGATTATTGATGCATACATTAAAGCCTTAGACAAAGGATTTAGTGCATAATTAAGCTGGACCAAAGTAATATTGTACAAACTACTTTACATAGAAACATAATTATTGCATTTGTTATCAACTTGCTTTAAAAAATCCTAGAACATATAAATTGAGACATAGTTGTCAAAAAGAGAGTATCTAGACATTTTGTTGAGGGCCAGTCTTATTAGGAAACAGAAAAGTGATTAGTCACACTACATGTAATGTGAAAATGATAAATATATGACAGATATAATCATTAAACTTTGCGAGTGATTGGATTTGTGTTCTCTCTGAATGATTGAGTATGTTATGCCAATTAACAAAATGAACAATTAAATGCATGCTTTTTTGCCATATTACATGTATAGTTTTATGCTGGATGTTTTTGAATTAAGCTATGAACTAATATACACATTCATTCCTTAACAACACAACAGTGCACACTATGTAACATCTACAATTGTTATCAAGCTAGGCCGGCATTGCACAGTGTCTGACTAGTAATCGGGTATGCTTGAATTTGAACCCAATCAATGGCTACCCTTGTTTCCTTGAGTAAGACTCTTTACTTCGTTCCAGAAGGTTAGGATTGATTCTATTGTATTGCTCTTCGAACAGATTAGCATGTACATGTACCAACATAAACTATGAGTGAATATTTAATGTGTTAAAGTATAAGCTAGATCCTGTATATATACATGTAGTTTGTTTTGTAACTTGATAAATGGATGTGTGTGTAAAGCCATATGAAATGATTTACAGTATAAGTGATTTATTTAGCATGATTCCTGTTTGTTATTGGCACAGTGGAAAGGGTGATCTTGTACAATAAAATCCAAAGTGAAAATGTGTTAGGATGATTTTAAAATTAATTTAATGTTTGTTTAAATGTACAATGAACTAAATATATATGTATAGCTAACTAAACTAAGGTATGATTTGTTCAATGTAAATATGCTGTTGTTGATGCTGTGAGAAATTTAATAAGGAAGCTCAAAGTTATCAATTATTTTCGCTTAATTAATATCTTACCAGGGCTATTTTCAACCAGCGCACAGATCAAGACTTCTTTTTGTTCATCATAAATTAGGCTTGTTCATGTATTATGATGCACATGTAAATCCAATAAAGTTTGTGAAGAAATATGTATTGAGGTTTTCAAGTGAGTTATGTATGTATGTCCTATGTTTTATGGACGATAGAACTGAAGAGATCTCACAATCACCATGATCGCAACTAAAGCAAACGCGATAATTATGCAATATGTATGTAAAAACTCGTGCTCTCAACTGATAGACCAACGAAGCGATACATATTTGTCACTGTGTGTATTCACAACTCAATCATACATGGATTTCAGAGATTTAGTACTCACCGACAAGAGGTGTACGTCTACACTGGCTCTATTTCATATCTGATACATCGGCATGTACGTTTAAACCCATTTATCTTCAGTTACACTGCCATGTAAAAGGGGAGACTAACACTAATGTGATTGAATGTGTGGTTAAGATACCTTTGATACACTCACTGAACAACCTTAAGCTAAATTTAAAACTGGATTTGAAATATTATCTCTGCTATACAGTGTATTGTGTTTTACCAATGTTGTCGATTTAATTTATTCAGCATATTCAAGTTTCGTAGATCTTTGTAATATTTAACCCAAGACCAGAACATTTCTTATTATGTTACCTGTTTATTAAAAACGTGTACAGGTATAATTTAGTTAGACACAATGCACACAGAAGGTGATAACGGATCTTGTAAAGTGGCAACCTTTCACATGACAAATCAAGACTGCATAATAATTACCTTACGTGGCACCTTCTCTTAAATAAAACTACTTCAATATAAGACAATTGATTTACAACTACAATTGATGGTGGTTTTTGTCTGCCCTGCGTATTACGACCACCCCCAAAACAGACCTGTCTCTGTTCGTCCCATAGGTTGGTGAGTAAATCAAATGTTCAACTTGCACTGTACAGTAAACTTGATGTGCATACCTTCTCTATAACTTATCGCTTGTATCTATCTAATACATACATGTCGTATACTACGGTGTAAGACAGATTGTTAGTGCTACTCAGCTGGCGGATCTAGGATTTAGTGTTATTTAGAGGAGGCGTGAAATTTTGAAAACAAGGACGGTAAAATGGTACCTTCGGACGCTATTTGAAATAATGATTAATACTGCAATAAGTAAATTGATGTATGCTTTAAGTAAATCAAGACTGAACATTTTGAAAACAAGGACGGTAAATGGTGCATGCTGACGCTTTCAAAACGATATTGAGGAACTGCAGATTTGTTTATGTAAACAATGTCATGTCGTGCATTCTGACACTACATGTATATGAAAAGATTTGTAACTTCAGAGAACATTTTGAAAACAAGGTCTCTAAGACGTACGTGCATTCTGACACTATGTGAAACGATTTGCAACTGCAGAGAATTTTTTTGAAAAATAGGTCGCTATTTTAAAGCGTTTCTTTTAACATTATTTGAAACTGCAATGAGAAAAATAAAGCAATGTTTTAACTAAAACAAGAAGGGCGTGAAGAAGCAGGCAGCCTCCTTAAAAATGAAAAAGGGCGATAAATCGTGCATTCTGATACTATTTAAAACGATTTTAAAATGCAGATACATTTTGAAAAACAAGGATGGTAAATGGTGCATTAATTGTGACGGTATTTGAAACGATTTGAAACTACAGAGAAACAAAAATTGAAAGCTAGGACGGGAAATGGTGCATTCTGGTGGTATTTGAAACGAATTGAAACTGCTATACGAGCAATAAAATATGTTTCAACTAAAACAAGACTGAACCTTTTTAAAAACAAGATCGCTATTTCAGCGTGCCTTCTTCACTATTCAAAACGATATGTTGGAACTGCAGAGAAACTTTCGACAACAATGGCGTCGTTAGAAGCGAGTATTGAGACGGTATTTGAAACGATTTGGAACTCAACTGCAGATCATTTTTAATTTAAATGGTGCATTTGCAACTTCCGCGCTTGCCCGAGAAGTTAAATTTTGTTATATTTATATTATATGGACGTCGGTTTTTAATACTGATTGGTTTCTGCACACTTGGCTCATTGCATGACATCTTGCTTTTGATCGGGGTGGCTTCCAACTTTGCCGTGTATCATGTCCCTCTGAATTTTGAAAAAAATAAGGACGTTTTAAATGTTGCATTTTGATATTACTTGATACGGTATTAGAGCTACAGCTAGAAAAAGATACCAGTAATGATTTTGATTTTAATATATGTCAAGACAGAACATTTTGAAAACAAGATCGATCGATTCTTAATGGATATAATCGCGTCGGCATGTGCATAGACCGATAAGTCAAAGCTAGACAATTTAACAATTATAAAGTCTTGCTAACCAAACAACTATCCTATACCTTTTCAATGTTGAGACCCCGGAAAACACAGACGAACAACAACAACAACAACAACAGTAAGGCAGCTTTCAAATAAGTTATATGTTAACAGAGTAAAGTGTCCCATAAATAAACAGCAATGACATTACACCGTCTGTTGTTGACCGTACTACCAACTATATATATATATACAAATATTTCAACACAAGGTAACTTTTGGATCGACCCTCACTATAACGGCACAATTTGTCTTCCGGGTAAGCAGAACGAGATGGCCGAGCTGTGTCACTGAATATTTCTCCATATTCAAAGAAACAGCTCATCAAGAGTCGGCAATAAGTAAGTTGTGTTTTTTCCCTGAATAGTTTCTAGTACGAAATATGTTGTAATAATGTTGTTAACAGATACAAAACGAAAATATTGTACTCCTACTTTCGATTTCAACTGTGGATCGGTTCAGGAATAATCGAACAATTAAGAATTGTCATACGGATATGTACACCATTTTCAAAACATTTAGTCATGTTTATTACAAATATATCGCAAACATTATCTTAAACGAGTACAAAGACACCTGCTAATAAACAGTTCGACGACTACCTACACAGGGGCTCCATAAAGGGTACATAGGCAAGTTCAGATGTGTTACAAGTTGCGTTTTGCTATTTGTTTGCTTAATGCTTGATGAGCGTCGCCATAAGCAACATCTGTTGAACATTATAAGCACAAAACGTGTATGCAAAACTAACTTTACACTCAAATATACGTATTTAATTCATATGTATCCCTTAATCAAATCCAACAAAACCATAGTTATGTACAGATATACATGTATGTAAATATTTTTGCTGCACAATGCAAGCTTTAATTGGTTACTTTTTATTTGCTATTTTAGCTGTTCAATACTTAATTAGATCCATGTGTTTGTATAATGTTGTTTTATGTGGATGTGCTCAAAGTTACTCTTACTTTTCTAATGAGACTCTGCACACTGTGCTAATCCATTGATGGCTGATGATGACGACATTGACAAGGGCAATGATAATGGTGACTGCTTCTGAAACAACAACCTAGAACTTCATCTAGCTTATTAAGTTTGCTAGTGATTTAAAGTGAGCAAGTTTTGAATCTTGGCTTTGCATTATGATCGAGGACACATGCATTATGAATCTTTTAAATTGTGAAATGTTCATGGTGTTCAATACTTATTGTGCATTTACAGATTAATTGTAGGTGATTTAATATGTTTGGTAGATACTTTTGGCAAAATTAATTGAGTTAATGTAATATAGTGGGGTTTTGGGGGTAATATACCAAGTAAGTCCAATATGTGGGTTCTTATGTTTATTCCAGGAGAGTGTTACCATCCGGTGCTGGACCGTATGGCCTTTCACTCCACTCTCTCTGGCTGTGACAATCTATAAGGTTATAACGTGCAATATCATCTATGAAATGCAAATCCAAAGCTCCAATGTTCAATAAGACCTGTTGTCTCTAAATGTTAAATGGCAGAGTGACCAATTGGAGGGAAAACCACCCACAGGTACTTATACAATAGGATTAAGGTAAAACACATATACACAATCAAGCAAGGGCAAAACTCTGTCAGACATAACCAAACATTAATACGGAGTTATGTGACCCCATTACACATTCCCCCTGCCTGAAGAAATGACGTCCACGTCATGTCACTGTCAAGTCCTGTCAACGTCTCATTACACTAAAGTGTAATGTATACATTATCTACAACTATAATACTACAACTCTACAAAAATATACAACTACAGTACACATAAAGATAGTTAACCATCAGTGTCAAGCACAATAATTATGAACTGTACTATACTTATAAATTGTCCAATGATAGAACAAATTCCAAATAAAACACTAAATCCACCCCCCTGTGAAAAAAAAATTGCTTCCTAGCAATATTTAATGAATAAAAAACAACACGTCACATCCTTTGTTGGCCAATGGTCACATTTTTATTCAGATTTACAAAAAAAATCACATAATAAAACACACATCATACAAATTACTTCAAAATATCCTCTAGTATCTTCTTGGCCATGTTACTGTCCATGGATCCTAAGGCTTCTGAAGTCACAAGAGAACTGATGCCTTGTAGTTTAACATCATATGGTCCAGCTTGCATTCCATGCATCACATAATCTGAAAACCTGTCTGGTCTTCGACACTCTCTAGTGGACCTTCTCGGTGGTGGAACTGGTCTTTCTTCCCTGTCTCT
>ENA-OREC01002165-OREC01002165.1-marine-metagenome-genome-assembly--contig:-NODE-2165-length-10636-cov-12.617956_pt1 | contig 10636 bp, 5 predicted proteins | sample MGYA00248626_ERZ508543 | MGnify/ENA primary metagenome ERZ508543 (study PRJEB26211, sample SAMN05518279) | marine metagenome | isolation source: Puget Sound, Washington, USA | host: Bankia setacea...
TGAAACATCTCCGTTCGCGTTAGCCTTTGTGTATTTCCTTCGTTTGAACATTCTAGTCTTTCGGTTTATTCTCTATTTGTTTGGTAACTTTTCCAGTCCAATTAATGCACATTTTATCAACCATTATCAGTGCATGATATTCATAACACGTTTAACCAACTTTGCAGAGTTCACACACATTGAGGAAACAGGCTGCTTATGCACCACGAGGTTGGAGAGGTTGCGAATACCATATATTGGGTGAGTGAGTTGGTTGGTTACCCCTCAATGTAATGTTATGCATTTTCTATTACTATTGTACAAGTGTTGATAGCTAATAATGTAAACCTTTATGTATATCTATATACAATGATTCTGTAAATGAAGTACATATTGTTTTGTTAATATTACATTGGCAAGTAAGTTTCCCTTTTGTCTATTTACAGAATGCTTCATCCAATTGTGTGTTGTCGTTTTATGCCCTGTGAAGAACCCCTGGCTCTACACTGGGTTACACTAACTAAACAGGTTGTGCTTATAACACGTTTCATACAAATTGGTAACATACCAAGTGAGAATGAAAGAAATTATCATAGGGTAATACAGTGCTATGCCAAATCTCTAGACTGTAAAAAATGAAGGTACATCATGATTTCCAACGTAGATCATTGCATATTTATTTAGTTTTTAAATCAGTTACAGCATCTTAACAAAACCTTAAATGTCGAGTGTGTGAATGTGATTTTTCAAGTTACTCAAGTCATGACAAGGTTAAATTCAGCCACAAGGTTGACAGGACATTCAACTCAACTTACCAAGCTAAGCAGATATGCTAAATGTAAACTTGCTATCTGCACATTGCAATCATGATCATGCATGCACTGTCTGCAAATTGGCCATCAAAACTAAGCACTGAACATAACCTTTACGCCACCCCAGAATGCTCAACCCGCCTTAACATGATAAAACAACAAATACACTCGCGATATATTGTAAAATTTAAGCAAGTCACAGTTTGTAGAGATGAAAATTACCTCTATATCACCCATGTTTTCGACCTTTGACAACGATCAACAATCATGCGCCGGGCCGAAATAAGGGGAAGTAACTATTAAAAACTGGAGAGTATTTTAGGTCGTACGCTACTAACTGATTTACTTCCTGTCGGACAGCGGTACGTGTACATTTACACATTTTATAAAAGTCTAATATTGTTTGCTATAATACTTCTTGTTTTTCGTCGTTATTTTCCGATATACAATTTAAACATTGTTTCATTACTACAGTGATTCAGTGATGACATTACGCACAAGTCCAGAAAAAATGTAAATGCATCAATAGGAAAATCATTAATTGATTTATTCATGTACATTGACTCTACAAAATGCTGTCCAGAACATGTAATGATAGCGAGCTATTTCAAACTGATAACAAGTAAATCGGAAAAAAACATATGTATGGAATTCATTTACTTTTTTCTTGCGTTTTAAGTTTCAGTATGATATTATTGATTATTGTCAGAACACTATTTGTTCAGCATATAGCATGTTTGTGTTCACGAAGCGCGGTATACAAATATGATCTAGTTTGAAACGATTTACAGTCAACTAGATCTATATAGCAACTGGGACTACCTTGATGCCGAGACTGCTTAAGTAATTGCATCACTCCCGAAAGATAAAGTGATACAAGGATATAGTTGATACATTAACCACATTTGTAGTGTATATATACATTTAACATCTCATATAGGCTTACATGCGTATGTAAGAATTTATATAATGCTTTGTTTTCTGATAACGGCTTGGAACTGGGTCGAGAATCAGACAGTCAAAGTGCATTGATTAATTCTGAAGAACTCGTTTGCCATTTTATTTACTGATGCCTCTGTCTCGGTACTTTTCCTGTGATTGAACATCTCGAGAATGTCTCCGTTGGTTTTCTCCCCGTTTAGACCCACTTAAACCGTCTGTTGGGAGAGAACATTTAGTTAACAGGACAAGCATTCGCAGCTGTCGAGGGCACGCAACATTCGATATTCTCACATAGTATGCAATAACGGAGTACATGAGTACACTGCGGTTGCCAAGCGTAACGTATGGGTCTAGTGCTACATGTTTTCAATTAAATCTGGTATCGTTATTCTGTCTCATAAAACGGATCACTTCGCCTGGATCATGATTATCATTACTGTGCTCATTTTCAACCCGTGATTTAAATGAACTTCTGTTGGGCTTTCCTGTGATGCAAAGTAATGGAATAGGAGTAATCTCTCTGTTGTGTATGTCTACCAGAATAAAATTGGGCTAAGCTGAGATGGGAAATGGGTCCGCTTTCTAGACAGATGTCTATCATAGTCTGAATATGTTTTTTGTCTCGACTGTTCGTCCGATTGATTTCTTGGAGATTCCTACTTAATTCTCTCACAGTCTATAAGCAGCTATTTGCTTACATTAGAACCCTTATAACGAGCCAATTTGGACCTGTAAAGATGTAAGTTGTCAATGTTTTATTCATATATATAAACACACGCACATTGGATATAATTCGATGATTATAAAACAACACAACAACAAAAAAGTGTTTTTATCATAGAGGGTTTGTTTTACCGTGTTCATTTGGTCGCTTTACCTTTCCATTGTGCTAGAGCTCGCTATCTATAGTCTTGAAAAGCAGTTCTGGTCACACTTTTATCACGATCAATATCGCATTTTGCAATGTAAAAAAGTTTATCCTATAACATCCCCACTGCTATCTTTCTATTCAATTTCTTTGCGCTAACATTTAATATATATAAAGCTTCTTGTAAATGTAACCAAACACCAGTACAAGGTATGTTTACGGTAGCAGTATGTCTAGTTGCCATATTAATCCCCGGATGTCACATGGGTCATTCTCTATATACCAAAGGGCATTAGGGCGAATTTGATGGCTGAGATTTCCTTGTGGACAATCAAGATTGTATACCCAGCATGGGCAATGTTCCCCGTTTTGCAAGAAAATTACCATAAAGTTAGATATTGTAATTTTAAGGGAAGGGTGTGGAGTTTCTCGTCTCTGCTATTGACAAGTACCATCGAGTATCCACTGTCCCAAATACAATACGTACACTTTAACTTTCCAACAAAATGACGAGTATATGTTTCACAGTGAAAAGCAGACATACTTATATATAAATACATTGTAAAACGAATACAAATTATGTACCATAATCGGTAATTAATTATTGATGGTAATACCAAAACATAGAAATATAGTAGTATACAAGGGAAGGAATCACCGTTAACAATAAGCCGTGGTTGCACTATGCGTGGGCGTAACAGTCTAGTCAAGTGTCAGAGAGAATTAATTTCCACGTGAATGTTCTAAATCCGTTTAAGCGAAATTAAGGTTATCCATGTTCTGGGGTTTGCCAGTGATGCTAAGAAAGGTTACAAACCAAGCAAAGCCAATTGTGTCACCGATATTGGACACATATTAAATGAGGGTAGATCTACACAATTTCTTAGATTTTCAATACAAATGTATATGGTATATTTCCGCGAGTTCACTGTTACCTAGGAAGTTAGCATTTCTTGTTTTAGAGTTCTATATCTGTATTTATATTCAGTACAGGACATGGATTGTGATATCACGGGTTTACGAACTTACCGTGCATCATAGAATAAATGTCAAGCTAGAATCTTCACATACCCTAGGTGTGTTCTAGCATCAGTGATGTTTACCCCGTAAATGTTGAAGTCAGAGACTTGATTCAGCATTGTTTACACGCTCAAGAAACACTAACTGTCTGATTTCATGGGGCAGAAATAGGTGAACGTTATATAAATCACATAGTGAGTTCAAAAAGGCAGCTTGTAAACGATACATATAGTATTGTACAGTTCTTACCCGATATACATAAAACAACATAATTTATTTTCACCAAGTTCAGGTAACTGTCTTCTTGCACTTTTCTGTTTCTACGGATTTGAACAAACGCTCGATATAATGTTCTTGTTTGATATTTATAAGGACAAAACAAAGTATGGTGGGGTGCAAAACAACGCATAACATATATCGAAAGTTTAATTTGTTTTATCCTAAATAGGTAGAACGACCATAACGATTTATTTCACTGATTTCATGACGCTTTTTGGTTAGTGACAAGTTTCTCCTGATATGTTACGTGCTGTAAACGAGAACATGTACTAATATAACATAAATTATATACATTTTTAAACTTTTATGTACACTCGTAGCTGCTGGACCATAAAAAGTGAAGACGCAAGTATTTCATCATCAACTATTTTAAAGATGTAAACATCACGAGAAGGCCATTAACGTATATAGACAGATGGGCTTTACATACAAAACTATAAGTACAGAAATCGGTACAATGTTACCATTACACTATGCATATATCATGTTAAACCGCGTCGTCTAGGTAACACTTATCTTCCGTAATACAATTGTAATATTCCCTGGTTATGTCTGTATCTCGTCCTTATATGTAATAATTGCCTGATTAAATCAACGTTTCTAAAAGCCAAAAAACACAAAGAGCAAAAACATGTCTGTTATATTTCTTTAAAAGTCAAGGCAAAGCGTGTGTAGAGAAAAAAATGGTTTCTCATAAAAAAATCCATTCCATGATACTCTCCACTCTATTCGGTTCGTCACATTTATTTTATGCATGGTAAAGAACGTTGTATTGTTATATCACAAACATACCTTCATTTGAAGATCAATTCATATAGCAGATCATAGTCGGCGCTTTAGCAAACTTAATCTAATATTGAACGTTTGTAATTACAAGAAAGAGAACAGCGTATGGATTTAAGAGCAGATTTTGATTTATAGAGTGGTATCTCTTACACGTATTAACTGTGGTGAAACAAGTTCATATTTATGGCTCATTGATGTCATATGGTGAGCAGCATTGTATAGTGCGAAACCCTATCCATATTGAGCTCGGTGTGTGTAAAAAAACATCAATCAATGGCGACCTATTTTCTCGTCTGCTGTATCTCTCTATATTCCTAGTAATGAAAACTCAGATTAATTCCCAATCGATCCATTGTCTGGCAGAAGGGACGGACTGTTGCGTTAAGCAGTATTTATGTTTGAGATTATTCTCTTGTTGGTAAATACTTGATCAAACACGATTAGCCAGCTATATAGACTGTTTCTCGTCTCACTCGATACATGGTGAGCACGTCTTTTCAAGTTCTTTTCGCAGAAGTTTTATTACATGTTGACAGATGAGAGCGAGAATGGTTTAATCGCTTCTTGATATAACGTAGGACGTCGCATTTTCGCATCTAACCCTCTAGGTATTCCATTCTCATGGTCGCAACACGTGGCAGGAATCTGGAGTTCTGAAATCTGATTTTATCTATTCCAGAGACAGGCATTGGTGTGATATGAAGCTATGAACTTTATTACTATGAAGTATTATTTTTTCAGATATGTTTTAAGATACAGTAAAAAGGACGACCGCAACACTGACCTATTTTATATAAAACACATACGCGGTTGGATTAGTCTCGATCGCTTCCCTTGGCTGCTGAGACTTGAGATAAAAACGTGGCATATTAAATGGAATCATTTTAGATTGTAGGGTGCTTTCAAGTTCATCTCTGGATTTAAGTTTTAATGAAGGTGTTTTCATGCTCCAAGAACAGCTAGACGCATCAAACGATGTCTTTAAGAATCTTGATGATGCAGTAATTAAGAAGGTCTTTCACCATTTCACGTATCAATAACCAATATAATTATCACATAGATGAGCATGGAATTTCATCGTGAACACTTATTATAATGAACGTTCAAGATAACTTGACTTTGAATGAACGTCACGTGGTTAACTTTGTACTCTGATCTGTTATCCTTATTTCTATGACACCATTGTTTCCATCTACATGTAGACTATATACGTCAGCGTGGTAGGATAGGGTTAGCTGTATTGTTACTTTGCTGCTATTTGCGACTTTATATAACGGTTTTTTTCTCTCGAATATGCGGTTATTTATCGTCGCTATAGATTGGCACTGTCATACGACGTCCCCAATATTTTTTAGTCCAATCTAAACTCACAATAATATATAGTGTATGCCACATACATGTACTGTACTAAATATTACTTTGGAAATGTTGTTGTTCTTGTTGTCTGTTCTTCTTATAACTGTTTTGTAATGTTTTCTTCTTGTATTTGTGTATTGTTGAGGTCTTTGCGACATATTGACAACTGTCAAGTAAGCATTCTCATTAAACAAAGTCGGTGGTTAGTGTTGTTATCATTGGTTTTATTATTCAAAACCGCTTGTTCCGTTGTAAATATCAAAATTAAACGACAGTTTGTTAAAACAAGATATATCTTTTATTAGGGTATTTTTTTGATGTGACAGTAAAACTCAAACAATGAAATACAAACAGCCATTTTCAAAGAGGTCCTGCAGAAAAAAAACACTCATACCAACACGCACACGCGCACGTACTCGTACACATACACCAATATCTTCATGCATGTACGTAGAGCGGAGATATATTTATTATCCTATATTGACTGCACATGCAAAGTAAATACGTGCACAGTGAAATGACACGAACATTACAATGTGCAAAGTCATGTAAAAGTGGTCGTGAATGCGGAAGTGAAATTTATAAGTTTCTTGTTGATAATATTTTGTGTACACCCGAAGAACACTCTCTCATTACTTTTAAAGATGGAATAAGTAAACACCGTATGTATAAATACTCGTATAAAACAAAGCTGTATTGAATCAAGTTCGCGCAATTCATATTAGTTTCGCGATTGGGTCATGGTTAAAATGTTCTATCATAAAGCTATATTACACGACATGTATCAAGAAAAGAGGCAGCTTTTGAAATCATGGTTCCCTGTTTTTCAACCGACGTCCGCAGAGAATTTGTTTATCATACATATTATTGTTTGAGCCTCTTTTTAAACGAAAACATTGGTTCCACATTTGATCCAATCAGATTTTGGTCCGTAGTATTATTCTCAAGGGACGTACAGATAAGAAGTAAGCGATATCATAAGATGGTATCTTGGTATTTTTGGAAACATTTAATTTAAAGAAAATAAATGAAATCCCACACAACGTCATGTGACCGTGCCTCACTCTGAAATACCTTTGAACTGTTTTCTCGTCTTACAGCGTGTGCTTACGTTTGTTTGGACTCCCAAAAACGTGTGTGCATATATTGTTTGCATGATTGATACAACTATATACTTATCTCTGTGTCCATGAAGCAGCTGGCTGTTCTGATACAAGTAGAGGATGCACGTGTTCACCTTGTGTTTTATTCACAAAGTATGTTTACACGGCACCCGATAACTTTCTGGGAAAATTCTATGGATAAACGAGTTGGTTTCTTTATTTATCAATAGCTACAGACACAATGTGACATAATAGCACATTTAGTGGTATACTAATCCGTCAATTTGACTATTCTATGAATAAAACCATGTGCATCTTTTGTCGTTACGTTGATATTGGTATACAGACTTCTCCGTGATCAGCAATGTTGACGAGGCAGTTGTTTTGTGAGAGCATGTATGTGGTGGTGAATCCAGGTCTGGTGGCACTGACAGTTCTGTGGATCGCGTGTATATACCCCCAGTATTTGCCTCCCGTAAAAGTCACCGGCGATTTCTCAAGTTCGTTAGATACTGTTAACGTTCATTATAAAGCATCATAGTTTGTCCGCATGAAAATCCCGTGCACGCGTTTGATGTACGTGTTTTGCTCGTGAAGTGCGCGTGAGAGGACGGAAAATCCGCGCCTGGTTAGTTCACAGGGTTAATCAGTTTAAACATACATCACCCGATTTTCTTTTGCCTGATAAAAAGATCGGAACATATTTAAGGCTTAACTTTATTGTAGCCCTTTTACTCAGAAAAATGTTCTACCATTTGAACTGACTTGTGTATTAATTTAAACAGTTCAAACATCAAAGAAGCAATCTTTCAGACAATTACGGTATAACCTATTCGCAGCCTGCTAGATAAATGAAATCCAAAAGAATCAAATTAATGTTTAGGGTGTAAATAGTTCAAGACCCTCTTTTGATTGACAGCAAGAAAAGGAGTTGCTCGTGCTCAGGTATCTACTTTTATCTGATGTGTGTTTATCAATCTCTCTTATAATTCTGCCATGCTTTGGAATGAAATATGCTCCTTCATTAGGTGTCAGTTTTAGTACATTTTTTTATTTATTAAGTGAGGTTCAAAAAGTGTGCTGCAGAAGTAGAACTTGTAACGAGTTAGTAGGGATCGTCTTTTCATGTTTATTTATTTGAATGTACACGTATTTAATGGGGGGGGGGGGGGGGATGCATAAATGGCAATTTGTCTTAAAACCCTCAGTTATAAAAGATAAACACATGACTTTCTGTCCGTCCGTCTGCAGGTCAGCATTCATAATTTTCATCTAGGCCTACCTTGGACCTGTCTTAAAATCCCCTAAAACACGTTTTGTTATGTTATATCGGAACTTCATGAATACGTACGCGGTTTTGGTCGTGTTATCGCACGTTGCTAAATAATGAAATAACTGTAAGATAAATTTGCGAACAAAGTAACTGTCACAATGAATAATTGTTGAGAGTACCTAAACGTTCACACTAATAAAACATCCTACAAACAAACATAAGGATAATTCCATCTCAACATTTTAAACGTGTTTTATAATATTCAACAACATCAACCATGTGGCGCCAAAAGCTAAAGAGCCACCACTTTTAAACCGACTTACTAAACCTAGAAACCGTTGTATGTATGTAGGGGTTTAACAGAACTGATTGAAACATGTACTTGCATCTAATATCTGGTACATTTAGTTAGAAAAGCTTTCGATATAGACGAATCATCTCGTATATATGACTTTCAAATACATTTATGTGAAATTTATTTGTGTGTACATTTAACGTATAAGTAAGTCCTGCTTTAGTTTATAACCATATCTGTATCCGGGTCGGAGGGAATTTTTGAAATGACAACACCTTTGGCTATGACACGTGCTTTCCTCGTTTAAATTCCTTGTTTGCATTCTAAAATTGGCATTGATATTTAATCAGCTGGCCTAGTAATTGGCCAATGAATGTTTAGTACACCAACCCTGAGATTGCATAGGTTTGTAAATAATAAATAGAGGAGTTATTTAAAACGAGGGTAAACCAGGTCATGCCTGCATTCATAAGTTAAACTCGACGGCAGGTTGAAGAAGTTTGTCCTCAATGTGGGTCGTACCTCGGGACACACTGACATACTTACTCCACATACAGCTGGTTTAAACAAGCACAACACACGTAGAGCTCGTCCGTTTGCTGTTTTATTCATTGCATTGTTTAATCATTTACGTTGTGTGTTGTGTATTCTTTTTTATTTAACATGTCTGGCTCAAAATCAAAATAGGATGTGATCAACGTGATATTTTGTATTGTATGCATTGTGTATTTTTTGGCATACAGTGTGTATACACGTACTACATGTAGATGTAGTCAAAACCAGTACATTCTTCAAGGATAACTGATCAATGTGATTTTGTTTTGTTGAAGCTGCCGAACAGCAAGTTCTATAAATAGCTAACCGCTTGTTGCTGTTGTTTTTTTATAAACATTGTGATATAGATTTAGGATAACAGTTGAATCTTGTGCAATATAGATGTGCGACCACCTCCAGGCTCAAAACGTACTTTTCTTACAAGAGTGTTAACGTTAATTGATTTAAACACAACTTAATAAGCCAAATCCCTCAAAGACAACATGCGTTGAATCAAATGAAAGTCTTATTCAGTTGAATAGGGTCCACGATTAGCTACCTTTGTTCTGAGTTAACATGTTTAATATCTTACCAATACTCTGTTGTTGCTGGGTTTTTATATCTAATCTTGAAAAATCAACGAATGTTATGTTAAATATGTTAAACAACATGTCACAGTACATATAGGGAAACAGAAGAACACTCGTATACTCATTTAATCGACTGATAAATTGCCGTTTCTGAAATTGGTTTGTTTATACTTTCTTTTTTATACACCATCGTTGACATTCCCAAGGACAAAGTTTGACCTTGTATGACCTAAAACAGAGACCGTATCATGATTTATTGTACAATGCAATTGATAATATGCTGGAATCTGTGTCAAATACATGTTGCTAAACACACAGACCTCCTTTAACTTCTGACCAACTTGTCTACAAACGCTTTCCTGACTTCCATCTAGGACTTCCTATCAAATAGTGTTGATCTAAATAGATTCGTCTGTATCTATACGTGTTCATATATGCACCTTTTTAATCATAAAACAAAAAGGCAGGCAGCTTTTTTGGTTATCGTTTTTGCAAGGTCGTTTGAAGTTTAGCTTATGTAAATTGTTTGACGGTTTAAAGCTTATTTTCTATTGTTTGTGGAAGGTTTAGCTTGCTTTCTAGTGTTTGGGAAGGTTTAACTTGCTTATAGTGTTTGGGAAGGTTTAGCTTGCTTATGGTGTTTGGACAGGTTTAGCTTGCTTAAAGTGTTTGTGGAAGGTTAAGCTTGCTTTCTAGTGTTTGGGAAGGTTTAGCTTGCTATCTTGTGTTTTGGAAGGTTTTGCTTGCTTTCTAGTGTTTGGTGAGGTTTAGTTTGCTTTCAAAGTATTATCTTGCTTTC
>ENA-OREC01002166-OREC01002166.1-marine-metagenome-genome-assembly--contig:-NODE-2166-length-10631-cov-13.176995_pt1 | contig 10631 bp, 9 predicted proteins | sample MGYA00248626_ERZ508543 | MGnify/ENA primary metagenome ERZ508543 (study PRJEB26211, sample SAMN05518279) | marine metagenome | isolation source: Puget Sound, Washington, USA | host: Bankia setacea...
GAATTGGTCTTTATAGTGAATTGGTCTATAGTGAATTGGTCTTTATAGCGAATTGGTCTTTATAGCGAATTGGTCTTTATAGCAAATTGGTCTTTATAGCGAATTGGTCTTTATAGCGAATTGGTCTTTATAGCGAATTGGTCTTATAGCGAATTGGTCTTGATAGCGAATTGGTCTTTATAGTGAATTGGTCTTTATAGCGAATTGGTCTTTATAATGAATTGGTCGTTATAGTGGATTGGTCTTTATAATGAATTGGTCTTTATAGGTCTATATATTGACCTAAATGCAGTAACAATGAAATGAGATGTTTTGGATGGAAAATAGGTAGTTTTACTAACAGACCAGTCTTTAAATTGAATGGTCTTGATAGTTGAACTTAAATCTAAATACTTCATCAGTATAATAAATTTGTTTGTATTTTTACAGCCTCCACACCAGGTGCAATAGAAGATCTAAATTTATTTGGTCGTAAATCAAAGTTTCGTCGCTCAGCTAGAGCCACAATCGGATATCCAGAAGAAGCAAAAAGTATGTCGCATTTACACATATCTGTCATTTTATCATTCAAACTCCTTCCTAGGCAGTACATGTAGAAGTTTTGTTAAGCCTTTAAATTACTGTTATTTTTTCTTTATTCTCTTGTATGCAATCTTTTTAATGATAGGAAAGGATTGAAGAAAATGTTTAAAAAGTTATACTCCAGATGCAAAGGAAATGTAATTATAAATATTATAAATTAGTGTTGTGGATCAATCTTTGCATTCTCTGAAGAGTACTTTAAAAATGGAATCACCATTGTTTTCTAAAAAAATAAAAAGTAAAAAAATTGCCATCTTCATGTACCCTGAATAGTGAGTGAGTTGTGTTGTTCTCTTTCAGTGCGCATTCAAGCAATTCGTCCTCCACAGCTTCATCTAACTCCTATAGACTTTGAGATTCCTCATGCAGAAGGTATTGCCATGTTCATCGGTAGAGAGTGGATATTTAAAGATATTGACCTGGTAAGTAACCATTCAGAAAGGAGTTAGCTGTGTAACTGTGGTGTATGATTATTAACACACAGGTTCAAATTTAACATCATTACTTTATACATATATTCACATGTTTCTACATATATGCATCTTTATTATGTTGATTTAGGAGAAATGTTGTCTTTTACCAATATTCAAGACTAATCAAACCAGAATGCATCTGAATGATATCTCATAGAGTACTAGAAACTTGTGTATTTTTCACAACATTTAAGGCTATTTTAGTGTTAGATTTGCACTTTGATTGCCCTAGCATGTTTAACTATGAATTGTAATCAAAACGATTCTTTCATTGTACAATCAACTACATGTATAGCCATGATTTCTAGCTATGAAGTAATGTATTTAACTAGTAAGTTGAACAATATCTTCATGTATTTCTGTGTAGAGTTCCTCAGATAAGGTATAGTTTTTTTGTACAGGTACAGACTTTTTGTGCGTATTAAAACTTTGTCAGTACAGGGAACAATAAAAAATGGCTTACCACTCCTACTTTGTCTCATATGCACGGTTTGCCAAAAATGGGTGCAGCAGACGGGATTTAAATTAATGATACAGGCTTATACAAGATTATTATCGGTCAGTCACATATGCCTTGCTAAAGATCGGAGTGATTAAACCGTATAAAGGTGCACATTTAACTCATGTACAAACACCTGTTACTTGAAGTGTAAGGTGTGAAAGTCAGTAGGCAACGCATGAAAGTTTTAACACAGTTTGAGGCTAGAGTGGTTAGAAAAGGGCTTGGTGCATTTAAGGTTAATACGCTTATGTGAGAAGGGCGGTATTTTATGATATTGACTGCATGCATGAACTGTTGTCATGTACTAGGTACACAGCAATAAGAAGTGGTCAATACTACTGCAGTACAGGGAAAAGATTTAATATATTTGCTTTCATGAGTGTCATTTGATTCCTCACAATAAACCTCTGTAGACAGTATGTACATGTAGAAAGAAGACTCCAAAATGTCCACAATATTTACACCAAGTATTTCCGACTTTGCAAAATTGTTATTTTTCCTTTAGCAATTTCTATGAAAGCTCTCTTCAAACTGATTCGTTTAATTTTGATATAAACAAGTATATATTCTGTGAAATCGGTATCCATTGCTGGACACTCGTTAATTAAGTTGATTTAATGGGTCAGCTGATTAATGAATAGAAACGTGATAAATGTAAATTTATAAAGTAGGAAACATGTGTGTATTATTTTAGAATCTATTTATTAATATGACCTTTAAAATGCATTTGAGAAATCAGAATATCCTCACACACCCACACACAGGGTCATGAATTATTATGCTTGTTGATTTTAAAGAGTTTTATTAATGATGATTGCTAACAATTTCAGTCATTGAATGGAGACCATACAGTGTCAGACCAGCCAACGGGGGTAATCATAGCTGGTGGTCTTGGTAGTGGGAAAACAGCCCTTGTAGAACAACTTGTTGCACATAGTTACTTCGGCACTGGAAAAACTGGTCTTGTACATGGTGAGTAGACCTGTATTTAAACATCTGCATATAAACAAAACTGAGAATATGAACTGCACAACGTTAGAAAGCTTTTCAAATTATTTCTTGAACTGCACAACGTTAGAAAGCTTTCAAATTATTTCTTGATTAAGTATTTTAATGGGAAAATGTTATTAAGTTTTCTGATTTTTGTTATCTATACATTATATATTGAATTTGCAGTCTGTTAGTAACAAGGCACAAACACCCTGCTTCTAAGTTGTATTGGTAAATACCAATAAAAGATAGCATAATTCATTCAACTCATAGACAACAGCAATCTCATCAAATTTCATTCCACTTCCATTACAGCTCCATCCAACAGACAGCCTTCAGACCCTCTCCACAATGGCACAAACTACAGTCCAAACTCCACATTAAATCCAACCAAGAAGAGCCTAAGTGGTTCAAATACTAGTCTAAACTATGATTCTCTACGCCTCCTAGCATCACAGCTTGTGGCTTATCATTATTGTCAGGCAGACGTGAACTCCACCTGTATGGTACCCGAGTTTGTGCACAGTCTGGCCTCGTATCTCGCCGCAGCTCCACAACTACACGCCTACAGGGAACTACTTTTACAGGACCCCCAGCTACAGCAGCTTCTTAGCATTGAACAGTGCCTACATCATCCAGAACAATCTTTTGTGAAAGGCATTCTTGAACCGTTAGAACAAATCAAGCAAAATGGAAAACTGGACTGTGATAGTTGTTTAATTGTGATCGATGGATTAAACGAGGCAGAATTCCACAAGCCTGATTATGGGGAAACAGTTGCCTCATTTATAGTACAGCACATTGACAAGTTTCCAGGCTGGTTGAAATTAGTGCTTACTGTGCATTCAAGTATGGTTGAGATTACAAATATGCTTCCGTTTCCTCGGATATATATTGACAAAGTGGAGGGTAATGACATGTTAGTGAGAGACTTACAGGAATATGTGAACCATAGGGTGCAATCTAGTGTACACATTAAACGCAATATGGCTCTGAAAACATTAGATGCTGCAACATTGAACAAATTCGCAACTCATTTACAAACCCTTAGTCAAGGTTCCTTCTTGTTTTGCAAACAGTCATTAAACTTAGTGGAACACGGCCATGTAGTGTTGAAAAGTTCAAATTATAAAATATTACCGGTGAAATTATCTGAAGTATTCCTGTTGCAGTTTAATATAAAGTTTCCTAGTGTTCGATCATTTGAGAAGGTAGCCCCTATACTGGGAGTGTGTTTAGCCTCCTTGTATCCAATGACAGCAGAAGAGATCTATAAAGCATTAAATTCTGGGTTTACAGAGAAGTACGTGACATGGGACGATTTCCAATCTCGCCTCGGACTACTTAGTGGACTCTTGTATCAGAGGAAAGACAATTCATTTGTGTTCTTCCACCCAGCATTCAGAGAGTGGCTCATTCGTAGAGATGATATGGATAACACTAAATTCCTCTGTGATCTTAGGTAATTATAATGAAATGGACCCTATTCAATTTCATTGCACGATTATTTTGTGATCTATCTTAGGTAAATATCAGGCAACAGAACCCATTTATTTTTCATTGCAGGGTAATAAGAACAACCTTTCTTCCATGATATATTTCTGATAAGTACTCTCTAAGGGGTGGTATTAAAGAGCCCTTTCCTACCTATGAAATAGTTTTGTGACCCTGTATACTATTTCTGCAGTTTATTAAGGTCAAACTTTTTTAATGATTTTTGTTATCAGTTATATATAGGCACTACAGATAAAGTTTAGGATACTCTCCAAGCAGCTATGTGACCCCTTTTGCTATTTCTACGGTATATTTAGGTTTAAAATTAAAAGTGAAGTTTAAATCAATAACATATAGCCCCCACGGTCGAAGATAAAACAGTTTTATACTCTCAAAAACAACCCATGGTAAACATATATGAAGAATGCCTTACCTACTTCCACACTTACGGTGTTCTATGGCCCGATATTTGTCTCCAAAGAATTGTATTGTCACTAAGATTTCCATACTGTGACACAAGGTTTACAAGTGTTAGTACGATTAAAACAAGTGCTCCCAATTAAACCCATATATGTTCATTTGTTTAACCTGGCAATGAATTTAAGTAGAAATGAAAAATATAGTGATTATGCAGAATAGGACATAGGGACATTTGAAGTATATACTCACCTAAAGTATGATTCTTTTTGTATTCATTCTGTGCAGTCAGTTAAGATAAATGGTTGTTTAATTTGCATGTTAACATTGCATTATCTCACAACACACGCCAAATACATGCACCTAAGTTTGAAATGATTGAAATAACCCTGAGATTTAGGGGGATATTGTAGACTCTGATTGCATACTGTAGACATAGATCTGAAGGTTGTTGAATCGGTAAATGAAATACCTCACATTCTTCTAGCTAGGTTATGCAATGTAATTCAACCTTGAAATTCCCACACTTGATAAGGCTTAGGTAGAGATTAATGAATGCTTGACAGTGTAATGTGATCTATGAACAGAGGAAAAATATTTATAGACTGCCTTGTCATCGGATATTGATCACTTTTGTGCAATAGGCTTTTTTTTACAGTTATCAACTAACCTGTGTTTGGTTGATTTAGGCAAGGCAAGCAAATGTTCAAAATCTCTACTTGTTCTGCTTATCATAGGATATTGTTAAAACAAGAAAAATACATAACAGGTTTTATAATAATCACTTAGCTACTCATCAGTGCAATAGAAAGGGTGGAATTATCGTTCCCTGTTGAGGGAATACAAATAAAAAATACTGAATGTAAAAGGATTGAATACCGCTTGTCTCCGAAAATTTGTAAAGATATCAAATTGTGTATTGAAGTTTTGAGATAATGGTATTAACTTTTGGTCCAAAGAGAGTGACTTGTTTAGAAGTTACATCAATGGTAATACATTTTGTGGCCCTCAAAATGACAATGCATTTTGTGGCTCTGAAAAGTTTTTTGTCGGACTTAAAATTGGTTTTAAAATTAAAAGAGGAAACTTCATATAGAGTAACATAATTATTACTAAAGCAAACGGTCTACTTAGAAAAATAAAACTTAATCCGATTTGAATTCTTCATAGAAAGGACCGTAAAGACATAATAGATGTATAATACTTGAAATTGATATATGGTGATACAGATAGCTATAAACTGTTTATCATTCAAATAGTTGTTGGAAAGCTTAAAAGTTCCCATGATTATTCACATGACATGATACGAGATAACAAGCTTAATCATAAGTTTGCAATGCAAATGTTCTGCGTACAGTTCAGAGTTTGGAATATGCCTGCAAACACCTGTCAATCATTTTCTTAACGAGCCCAAAAGATACAGTGTACAGCACTAGCTTAAATGGATGCTGCTTGGTTATTAGTTTGCAATTCAAATGAACTACAGATACAAGAGTTTGGAATATGCCTGCAAACACCTGTCAATCATTCACTTAACAAGCCCAAAAGATACATTGTACGGTACTATCTTTAATGGATGCTGCTTCATTATTATTCAGTTCCCCTCTCCTCGTGCTCATGGCCTTGCTGTGAGTTTATATTTAGACTTTTAATTACCACTTGCCTTGTTTGTGATGCTGGAATTTTGAAGCTCATGATCCACAATTAACTTTTAAGCCAGTTTATAATTTGTTCCATGGACAGGTGTTTGAACTTGTGAAGGACATCTTGACAGTCTTATTTCTCATGTTTAGGCGTTTAATTAAACTTATGATACTGTATGAAATTCAAACAAACATTGCCTTCATTTTCATTAAACAAGACTTTTATTGTCCATATTTTATAAGTGCAAATTCAGATGTAAAGGCATAAATAAGGACTTGTATTCATTAGCCTTAACAATCACAGTTCAGTTTGCAAGCTTAAATATGCTGCTGACAGGCTTTCCTTTTTGATCTCCACAGATGTTTCTGAACTTTTTCTTCCAAATATCTTTTATCATTTTCATACCATGTCCTGTTTCTGATGTGAATGGGACAATCTTTCTCTTGTTCACTCGTCCTTGTATCCTAGCTTCTATGACAGTGACCTTGACCTTTGTTGTATATTTACAGACACGGCCATGCATTATTCGCCTTTTACCTGTCGAGAGTGGTGGCTCCACTTGACCCAGAGAAAACCATTGAGTTAGGACACCACATACTGAAGGCTCATATCTACAAGAACATTGGCAAACAGCGCGGATATTCGTCACGTGACATGCAGGCATTCTGGGTAGCGCTCAGTTCAGAAAATCTCAGTACTTCCCTTGTATGTCAGAGAAATCTCTACTCGCCCAATGTCAAGGTACATATCTCCCATTTGCCCAGACTAGTAGACTTACATTTGTATTTTTCTACACTGTATTTTGGATTAAGATTAGTCAAATGAATTAATCATCTTTTACTTACCCATAACATCTCAAGTTGTGAAAGGTAAAGGATTATAAATGCTATTGAGTAAAGATGCAGATAGAACGCTATCGCATTCCCCTCCGATCTATTCATCCAACTTTTTAAGTGTCTATAATCATGCTTTTATCTGTCAGAACATGAAATTGTAACACATTTGTTTTTTTGTCTTACTTAAAAGTTCACCTCTGATTATCTGCTATAGTGATTATACTAGTGTTGATATCTCCTAATTACTAATGAAAGTAACCTTAATTGTCCCCTACAGGTTAGTAGACTGATGCTGTTATCTGGAGCTAATCCTAACACCAGGACACTTGTTGAAGACAATTCTCCAGTCCTTTGTGTTGCCTCGAAGCTTGGTTTTACTGACATGGCGTCTCTTCTCCTAGAATTTAATGCAAATGTGGATGCTTTGTCGGACACTGGGATGTCAGCACTTTGTTACGCGGCCAGTAATGGACACACGGATATACTTAAAATGCTCTACCTCAGGCATGCACAGGTAGGTCCACAGTTTGTTTATGAAGTTCAGATAACTAGTAAATAATGTTTTAAAATTTTCGCATGTATGCTCAAAAAGTATCAGGGCATGAAAGATTGCAAAATATATAGATATTACAATTTCCACTCGTCCTGCACACAAAACAACTTGTCAAAATGATAGGGCGAGTTGAATTTTCGTGCCCTGAGTATGTAAACAGCATTTCTCTCAGACCTTTGTTAATTTGACCTACAGTATATAACAAAGAGTTCTCTCCTTTTATGCAGTAATGAATAGGACCGAAACAAATGTATCAAACCCAGCTTATCACAGAAATCTCTCAGTAAAGGTTTTTTAAAGGGCTGTTCAGTTGTTTGATCTTGCATTCAACATTAAAGTATCCACTGTATCTCAGCTGTGAGCATTTGTATAAAATAATGAGATAAGATTGCGCCAGTCAGTAATGATGCTTTTTAAGTAGTTTTTCTCATTTTACCTGCATAATTGCACCGACAGCAAAGAGACAAGGTTTTCCTAACATTTTTACCTGTCTCGCAACTTTTGATGTAATGATAACTTATAAAAATTCAACATTTGAAACTGATCTTATATGTACTGTTGTACCCACTTCTCATCTCATAACCCTGGTTTAATGCATCTGCTTAAGTTATATGTGTGCTTTGTGAGAAAAGTTATTAAACATTTAAAGGTAAGAGCTGTTCAATGGGTAAAGGTGAAATGATTCTGTCTGTTTTTGAAATACTTTCTCTTTCACTCCATTGTTAAATATCTTTTCTTTCAAAATTGCCAGCTCCTATCTTCTGTAAAGAATATATACAAAATGTAGTTAGTATTGTATTACATTTTGTTCTTGTATGTTTCAGATTAACCATATCGACAATAGTGGTCAGTGTGCCGCCGTCCACTCAGCAGTCAATGGTCATCTGGATACACTAGTTTACCTGCTCACCTGTGATTGGTCAACCAAGGGTCAGGTGACAAAGCAAGACGCCATGCAGCAGTGTTTAATTGTCACGGCAGCCATGGGTCACAAAGATGTATGTATATGATATATGAATATAATTTTATGTATCTCATATCAGATAGGCTTCATTCATAAACTGTGTACACTTTACATAAGGTTTAGATAAGTGATATTATCAATGAATAATATGTACAAATGTCTCAAGTTGAGTCGGTCTGTTAACCTTGCATTATAATCAGCCAAGATTTGTTTATCATTATAGAAAGATTTCATGTAGTATTGTATACAAAGTCTGCTTATGGTCAATTATGTAACATTGTATAAGGCTGTAGAGCAATTATAGTACAGGAATCTTGATGTTCTATCATGATATTGATATACATGTAAATATTGTTTTCCTTTTGCTCTGTTCAACGCTACAAGGACCCTAATTATGCATTTGTTTCTTTGTCCTGTCCCTCACTATTTACACCCTCTTTATTTTCAGATTTGTGAGTACTTGCTACATGTGAACAGGAATCAGAGAGACTTTGGTATTGATACTGTGGACTCTCTTCTAGGAGAAACAGGTAATTAACTTCCTACATTTTATACATATAAAACGAACGAAAAATCAACACAGTTGGCCCTAGGGCTGTCACATTTACCTTTTCGATTTGTACCAATAAGCGTTTACTAAATCAATATCCGTGTACTCGATCTATATTTAATACATGAAGTAATGACTTAAGCACACGTTCATGGCGTCATTGAATTGAAACGTTTCGTTATAATTATTGCTAAAACGCACGTGGTGGGAAAGATTGAAAATAATACTGCGATCGTTAATCAAACTTGAAAGTTTTGGATTCAACATTTGTCAATATATGAAAATCCCCTCTGAAACTGGATTTTCACTTGGTCTTTGAGGGAGTCTGGTATATAGGGGTTTTACTGTACTGTGTTACTGTGTTATTATCAGTAGCAGTCACATAAAGCTCGAAAAAAATGTTCTCTTTTTTATTTTTAAAGAATTTAAATTTGAATAATTGTAAAAATGTACATTGTGCTGCTACATATTGCAGTCACGTTATTGAAAACACCCAACTAACGCTTAATAAAGAGTTTTTTAGTAAAGATAGTTGATGCTATGTAGTAATCAAGTAGTTAGAGATATCCTTCTAAGTTAATTTGTTTTTGATTTAAAACTGTAGAAGAAATGTCCTGATATAAAGAAGTTAATGAAAATGTGATTGTATTATAAATGTGTATTGTTTTTGTTACCCAGCTTTGACGGCAGCGTGTTTGAATGGCCGTAAAGAGATGGTGCTATGGTTGTTGGACCGAGGGGCTCTACCTGAAGCTGGTAACCTCAAGTCCTTCAGTCCCCTTCTCTGTGCAGTAGAAGCTGGCAAATGGGAGATAGTAGACCTGCTTTTATCTCTAGGATCATCCATAGAACAGACAGACAAACATGGAAGAACACCTCTGATGATAGCTGCGTACAAAGGCCATATTGGAGTACTGGAAATGCTCCTATCTAAAGGTATTGAAGATTACAGTGGGAAGAATTGTATATATTGAGTTTAAAGAATTGTAGTATTGCACAAATAACTTATATCACCAATTACTTGATTAAAACATTCTTTCACAAAACTATGTTCCTTAGAATCATTCTTTAATTTCAACTCCCTAGCATGTAAAGTATATTTATCGTAACATATTTACTGTTTTAAAACCATTTTGTCTGAGATTAAGGTTTTTATCTGTTTTGAGATTAAACATTTATGGAAAGAAAGTTAAACCATTCACTTTTCTTTTAGGAGCTTCCATACACAAGACTGACAAGGAAGGTTTGACTGCACTGTGTTGGGCTTGCTTAAAGGGTCATCTTCACATCATACAGTCGTTACTGGACAGAGGTTCGAATCTCCATCATGCAGACAGGTGTGGAAGAAGCCCACTACAACTTGCATCTTTCCATGGAGACGCTCAAGTGGTAAGAATTTTGGGTTTAACATGTCGTTTCTTCGCATTTCGAATAAGGAATCCAAGTGCTTTGTGATGTCGGATTTTTCAAGTGCTTCGGAAACTGCTCGTACTGTTTCGCTCAAAAGTTCGTCGCTATTCATAATTATTGAAATGGTTTACTTGTCGAAATAAAAAAAGCAGAGACTGTTCCCTCTGCTGAAAAGTTTGACTCAGATGAAGTCATTTGACTTTCTTAGCCATGACT
>ENA-OREC01002167-OREC01002167.1-marine-metagenome-genome-assembly--contig:-NODE-2167-length-10629-cov-13.675986_pt1 | contig 10629 bp, 2 predicted proteins | sample MGYA00248626_ERZ508543 | MGnify/ENA primary metagenome ERZ508543 (study PRJEB26211, sample SAMN05518279) | marine metagenome | isolation source: Puget Sound, Washington, USA | host: Bankia setacea...
CAAAACTGGTTGTCTGTCAAAATAAATAATGGCGGCACACAGTTGACAGTGATATTTTAAACAACACAGACGTTCTCTGACCTCCCAAGAAGTAAGTTTTTATTGAAAAGTTGATTTAATATGATAAATGTTCTAGTTGAAAAGGTAAATAGATATGCACAAATGCATGTTGATTGCTAAAGGTCGTCGAAACTGCTTACTCTAGGATAGGATAGTTTTTTGTAACGATAATATTATTTCATTGTCATGTTATTGCATATATATCATATACTCTGGTAAACCTCATACACGTATTACATGCATGAATAACCTCTACAGATCACTATTGAATTGTATTTGGGGGAAAACTAGTAAAGTTGTATCGATGATGTATTTTATCCGAAATGTTCGACATCCGAATGTCATTGCACTTAAGTAGTTTTACGTGAACAAGTGCTTAGTCCTTAACAAATTTAACTAAATGATAAATTAATTCAAAAGGAAAAGGAAAGGTACCCAGTAAGTGGCGGTAGTCTCGCGACAACGAGCTTTCCTTCACTCATATTTCTGTTTTTGTTAAATCGTTCGTTCTATCAATCCAACCATGTTGCCATGGTGATGATGCCGTTTTTGGATTTTTTTCTTGATTGTCGTCAAATGACCTTTTCCACTGCATATATTCCCATTAACCAACACATCTGGAAAATAAACGAAAAGTTGAACGTAAATTAATTAACTCTTAATTTAATTAAATATGCCAATAATGTCGTAAATTATCGTGTAAACTTAAAATTTGTCCATGTCTAATATGGTATACCAACGGAATCAATATACAATGCATTTTACACTCATATTTTTGTTAAGATACTTTTACAGAAAATATAGTTCAGCTATGTGTTTGATAGCAGTAATTTTGTGTTCAAAGTTAATTATTTTTTGAATACTATTGATCGTTTTTTTATATTTGATAAAGTGTATCGGGATTGTAAAGGCAGCAGTCTCCCATTCGAGCCTAATGTGTGTACGTATCTTGGTGAGCCTATTTCTGGAAAGTTGCTCCTAGTTCATTTCCAGTCACCCATCATGAAAAACAAATAAGTAAACCGTATGCATGTCGATCTAATGCGTATTTGGCTTTAAAAAAATGGTTCGGTTCTTATACCATTGTAAAATATCAGAATTTTTAAGTAGCTACCACTTATATCAATACTCTCTCCTTGTATTTAATTGGATAGGATTAAATATCCTGACCAATCAAAATAGAAGTTGTGAATACACATCGATTAGCCAGTCTTATCATCCGGGTTACTGTTGCGAAAGAAAGGAAAATGGCTGCTGCCTCGAATGATTCGGGAACTAGTGACTCGACAAGTTCGACCAGCTCTGACCCAGATGAGCGTCTGAAAAAGTTGTATCCAGCGGTTAACGAAGAAGAAACCCCTTTGCCACGGTCTTGGAGCGCAAAGGACAAATATAACTACCTTGGATTGTCTCAGAACAACCTCCGAGTTCACTACAAAGGTAGGCACTTTGTTTTGGTTGTGACGACGAAATCAACAACGTTGACCTTTTTGCGTCTTTATATATTTTATTAGATTTCTGCTCGTTTGTCATTTATTTTAATCAAACTTTTATGTGGACATGTTATAAAATAGAGCATGTAAATACATCGAAGAGACAAATAAGCATACAGTATTGGACGCATGGTAAGTGACCAATGGTTTCTTTGTTTGCTTTATGAATCAGCTGATCATCTGTCCATATGAAAATAAAGGAAAAGAGAACATCTCTGGCATTGTAACTTGGGGTGAGATCAAATGTTTTAAGTTTTAGTTAATTTTGTTCCTCTCTTAAACTTCGTAGCCTTTTGCTGATGGATTCCCCTAGTAAACGTTTAAGTCGTTTTCCTCCAAGTTTGCACTAAAATCAAGTGTAAGTGATGAACAAAATATTCAACTAATTACAATAAAGGCTCCTTTTCCAGATTATGGAAAAAACAGTAAGTTGTTTAGTATCATTTAAGATTTTTTTTAAATTTACTGAAGTTTAACCAGTATGTTTCAACAATAACAATGGAACTTGGATTTACCAAATGTTAAAGCAAAGTGCCTACTTTTATAGATCTCTCTGTTGATGCTGATTTTAAAACTGACTTGTTGTAAATGAAGGGATTAAAGATGATTTAATAAAAACTGCACAATATATTTATATGAACTGATGCTTGTTAGCCATATTCATTTTTTATTATCACCTGAACAAAATCTTAATTTACAGTCAAAACGTCCCCAAGTGAAAACGTATCCACTTTGGTTAAAATGTCCCCAGTAGTTAGTCAAACGTCCCAACAATTGAATGATGCATATAGTACTCATTAAGTAATAGATACCGTACAAGTTTTTCTTCCAAAGTGTCCTTACAAACGTTAGAAGCAGCTTTAGTGTCCAAGGCGAGGCTATATAAACAAGAATAAAAAGAACATATATAAATCATTAGAGTCTTAAAAGAGATGGGGACGTTTTGACCAAAATGGGGACGTTTTGACTTGCTACCATTCTTTCAAACCACTCTACAACTCTGTCTCTTGGTAAACTGAAAATAGGCTATTCTGATCCACATTCTGTATAGACCATGTTGTCTGGCTATGATTGTATCAGTTAAATAAGCAGCAGATTTAAAACATATAAATTTACATTTTTGGCTTCTCACTGGATGTGTGTCAAAATCTAGGAGAGCATGTTTATTCCTACAGTTTTCTGAATGGACCCCTTAAATTCCAAGCAGTCGAATAATTTATGTAGAAAGCAGAACAAATATCTACTTTGATCCAATGGAAATGTATAACCTGAAAAAAGTTGGAACACATAAGAAATGAAGAAAGAAAGGTTTAATGCAAATAAGTACTACTACAGGCAAACTAAAAATCAAAATAAATAATTACATAGTGAACATTTTGATCTAGGTTTTTTTCCAAAATTGGGAGGTGTAGCCTATTTGATAATTTAGAGACTTTTCCCTGCAAAGAATTTATAAGGAAAGGATTAATAAAAAGTTTAAGTAAGTTAAAGTGCCAAATTAGATAAAAGGTGCATGATTTTAATGAAATTTGGGCTAACCGTTCATATATGAAGACAAACCCAAAATGACAGTAATGAAGAATTGACCTAAACATACCTGATTGAACACTAAACATAATTTATGTTTGCTACTTGTGAACCATATCTTGCTTTCAACATCCTGCTTTCAATACCAAAATCACAGACTAGTTTGGAATTCTCAGGTTTCTATAACTACTATATTCATTTTTTTTTATCTTAGTGTTTAACATTTGTTTACGTATATTTTTGCAACAAGTAATCAGACTGCTTGTTCTTCAGGTGTAGGCAAGACTCATAAAGATGCTGCTAGTGTTCGAGCCACGAATCCTATACCTACATCTTGTGGAATTTATTACTTTGAGGTGAAAATCATCAGCAAAGGCAGAGATGGGTAAGTTTTTCTTAGAATATTTGTCAAATTTGAGTTTAGAAAGCTTAAAACTCTTGTCAAGACTCACTGTGTTAAACTAGAGTATTTAAGGTTTAACTGTGGTCTGTTGGGGGGGTAAAAGCAATCTTATTCGTAGCTTCCCACGTGTGGTAGTCGTGGGCCTAAACACAGTCAATTTATACATGGAAGAAATATTGATTAAACAGCACCACGTAACCCTGTGAGACAAGTTTACATTGTGTATCAGAAAAAAAGTGATCCTATAAGCCAGTGCATTGGATACAAATGTGAAGTGAGACATTGAACTTCTGCTGGTATCTTTCATGAGTGTTGAATCATCATGTAATACAAACAAATTAAACATCTTTTATACTGAAGTGAACTGCGCTAGTGTATTTTATTCAGGCATGTTTCCCTTTCAATTGTATCCAATGAATGTGTTTGCTTTTACCTATGTGAACTGGTAATCAACCGATTGTGATGGAGTGCTTACAGGCAGCCATGTTTGACCTATTAACATATTAATGAAACCTTGTGTTGTATGTAAGTTACTCAACCATATACAGACAGGCCTTGATCATTAATTATATTGAAATATGACACACGCTTTTCGTATAACTGTCATTGAAAACATTATAATGAAATAATTATTTGAGAATGTTATCAGGTGTAAGTGAGTTAAAATGTACTTGATTTCTAACATCTCTGCTAAATAGTGTATAATGTAAAAAAGGTTTTTATTTTACGTTTACTAAAATAACTTATGCCAAGAATTAGATATACCGGTATATGATGGATTACTCAATAAGTCAACAGTAAAGATATATACATGTGAAAATTGTATAAATGGAAATGAAAATAAATTAGAATTATAGTCATCTTATTCAATTAACACAGATTGTATAAATGGGTGTTACAATAATATCAGGACTTTTTTCACTAGTCGGGTGAGTAGTCTTTATGGCAAATAGAGGAAACCGTAATCACATTTTAAGAAACGGAGAAACCAAAAAAATGCTAATTGTCAACTTGTGTGACATGAGGGGAAAACTGCATGGTATTAAAGACATTGTGCAAGGGCAATCCACTTGTAAGTGACTACAGTTATATACAATGTAGTAAGAAAAAAACTTGAAATTAGTACAAAGGTTTAAAGGGCTTCAATACAGAGAAAAGGTCAACTTGTGCCAATCATTGTAAAAAAAGAAATCTAGAGAAGCATCAGTTCATGTGGTCTGTTGAACCTTGAACCCTATGTGTATATTAGGACAAAAACTCCTATTCTTTCTCTCAAGGTCTTCTGTTTTTCTTCAGTACTTGCCAACTAATGTAAACTTAATGTACCATTACCTACTTACTCATAAGCTAGAGACAGTAGGACAAATTAATGATCTACACTTGGGTTATCATGTTTTACATATATCAGGGACGTCTTTGATTTAATTGTGGTTACAGGTGTTGTGTTTTCATGTGTTGAAAAGAGCATGCTGATGTTTACAGTTCAGAGTTTAAGTTGATTACTTTGTGCAAGTCTTGAGGTAATTGTTGATAGGATCTATAGATACACGATTATACTTAGATTGTTTTGGAGTTAACTCGTAAAAAGTTTACACCAAGATAATAGGATGCAAACCAGTCACTTTTACCATGTATGGGAGTTGAAGGCTTAAATACAGACTATGACTCACTGATTGACAGATCTATAGTGTTAAGCCATGTTATCAAAAATCTTTCCGTTTAGATATTCTACACTTGTTATTGCTTTAATGATTATATATATGTATACCACACCAGACTGTTTCCCCCACCCTGTGCTATAGTGTGGGCGTTGTGTAGGATTTGTGCGACTATTGTCCTATTGATTTCTTGATTTGATACAACATAAAACAGTTTGTCTTCAAGTCTTACAATTATGATCATGGCGATTTAACTTTTACGATTTAACTTTTACGTGTTTGTAGCTCATCTACCTACAAATGCACTATTTACAAACAAAAGTCTTACTTGATAAATTTAGTTTGCTTGAAATGATTTATGGTGTGTTTTGGAAAATCAGGAGTGTCACAATCATGTTGTCCATATTTTACGAATTTTAGCTTCAGCAATTTGATTTGATTTAAGTTTCTATTTTTCTCACTCGAACATGTTTGGATTAATAATAGATTATTTTGAAAGACAGAAAAATAACATAAAGATTGTCTAGAGACTGCTATTTATATTTTTAAAGACAGAAGCTTCATTCTTCAAAAATAAATTGATGTCTGACATTCGGTAGACCGATTTTGTAGCTTCTATTTTCAGACTCAGAATTACTGTGACTCTTGATGCTCGTTTTTATAACACTGCAGGTTGCTAGGTTTTGTTGTCAGTAAAACTGCTGTCTAAAAACCAGTTCCAACAGTAAAGCATGCATCTATGATAATATTTGCATAATTAGATTTCCTGGTAGACATCTTCTGAATTTGTCTTTATGAGTCAATGTGATCAAACAATGGTCTAGCTGATCTGTTATTAAGACTTGGCTAGATTTGGTAGTGCCTAGGAAGGTTAATTTTATATTTATGTATATGCCGAAAGTTTTCCAAATTTTCTGTCTTGATGAATTGATGACATATATAATATACATGTGTGACCTGGCTGTATGGATGGGTTGTTTCTGTCAGAATTTTGTTTTTAGATTATACAAGTCACAATGTTAACATTGATGCACTGGCTCACAAGAAAAAATATAACTGCAAATTTGATGAACTTGTTTTAAATAGGGAGGTAATCTGTTGTGTTAGAGAAGGGAGATAAGTTTAGTCAAACATTTTCGTGCTCATGGTTATGACTCAGTAAGTATTACAGTTCTGAAAATGACTCACTTACACATGGACAGCTATTGAACAGCGTATAAGTTGGGGTTGTATAAATTAACTATGTGTATACATTACACATCTTAGTAACTACATGTATATAGTTTGAAAGCTGAACATCTTAGAGCTCTAAGTCACCAAGTGCTATGAATTAAAAAAGCTGCTAAGGATGCTGTTACTCTTCAGTTTGAAATTCATTTGTTTACCAAAGTAACTGTATGTACACATTGTACTGAAAATAGGGCCTAAATTCCTGGAAATTCCATCTGGTGATCCTTATGTTGTCTGGTTGAATACTGGTCAGCACTGTGGTACAATACAGTGATGATCAACAGAGAGACAAGCAGTGTTCCAGTCTACACTGACCAGTATATAGTAAACCTAAAGTAAATACCAGTCTACCATTGACTTGAGTGGCTGAGATTGTAACTACAGGTGTGGGGTTTGTTGAAGCTGTGACACCTCCATGTATGAAGTTGCAAACAGAATTATTAGTGGAATCGTCAAGTCATGAGGTTATGTTAATTATTTGATCCTGGGTTTCATAGTCAACACTTAAATGACTATGCATCTTCAGATATATTGAGTGTGAGAGGGTTCTATCTGCTTCCTTATTCAATAGAACTCAATGGAACACTTAACGCACGATCACGTGACTGTACGCTTGCTGTCCCCCGCAAAATAAACTTTGTCCGCGGTGGTAAAGTGGAAAACGATCTTTGTGGACTGTATCCAAAAACAAGCTTAGTTGACTTGGTCCAGTTTTCAATGTTGAAGTATAACCTGAAAGACTTAAAATTACTAGGACAGTACTATAAATGTCAGTGTCTATATATGAACCATAGATCTCCATTTGTCACTCAACAGAAATGAAGTATGAATTTTTATTAGCACTTAGAACCACAAATACGCCTAGTTGAAGGTGATTATGCCATTATAGAAAGTGCTATGAAAAGGATGCGATTTTCTAAAACCTTCTGGTAATTTAAAATTTGAGAGAAATCAGTCATTTGTGCCATAAACCGTTCTGTTTCTAGAGTGCATTTTCCTGTATATAATTTTGTTCATGTATAGCAGAGAATCGTTTGTGCTTAAGAAAATCTGCTCTGAATTCACAATATAGCACCATGCACGTAAGAAGGATATACAGTTTTAACAATGAAATGGTCTCTTAATTGGCAACATTTTCAGAGATTGTCAATGAAGAAATAATTGTCAGTGAAAAATGTGGCTTTGCATGTTCTGCATGTTTGTTCACCAGCACTTACCTAGTCTAAAGAATGAAACTGATCAAATTGTTCCAACAAAATGGGATACAAATTTGATTGAGCTGCCTTTATTTGTCAATTTTGATAGTGGTCTTAGACTGTATTCTACTACATTTTAATTGGCTTCTTACAAAACATGGTTTGTCTTCTTTTATAATGATGGCTTGTTCTGTTCAGCTGAGATCTCATGATTTCTGAGAGCTACTGAAAATTCAGTTATATGCTCTATGCTCATCGTGTGTGTATTGTCAGTTTTCTGTGGTGAGAATCATTTATAAGCTGTTGTGTATTGTAATTCCCCTCTATGGTGCATAAACTTGTCATTTAATGGTGTTAAATTACTCTATAATGGACGAAAACACAAACTGACAACTGCTGTTTTCTCATTCCACAGTACTTACTTTATTCATGCTTTAATTTAACAGTCATGTAAATCGTGCTTGCATGAAAAATATGTATTTATATATAACAGACAAAAACGATGATGATACTTTTATGTTGGTTTCTTTAAATTAAGCACTATTGTTGCTGACCTCGGCACTATTCTCATTGTTTTTGCAATATATTTTGTTCACATGAGAGCACATTTTCTCAAAAGAGCACAAGCCATGTTTCTTAAGGTGTCAGTCCAAATTAAACGCTGGTTGCTGTATGATTTTGATACCCTTTACATTGATGATTAAAAAAATGCAACCAAGCTATAGATTGACCATTGATTAAGCAGGATTATGAGCAAACCCGCATTGTTTATTGTTAAACAATACTTATGGAATTAACACCTTAAAAATCATCTATTCAGAAAAGTCTCTGACAAAAATGATAATAATCACGACTTATTCCCTTAAGTAGCATTGCTCTAGAATCACGAAATGTACTTCTTTTCTTTCTGACAAAATCTTAATCCACCTACATAGAAAGTCTATAGCTGTCAAGTGCTATATGAAAATGTAAAGATATAAGAAACAACAGTATGCTCTGAAAACAAAATTTGGGAAGATGATTGGGAATTTTGTAAATTTTGATTGAACTGATGCTGATAATGACACACTGCTATTCAATATGACCTTAGCTTTCAATCCACACATTGCAGTTATTAAGTACAGAATATTTATATGTTTCCATTGCTCTGTCCTCTTTATACATACCACAAACTCCATGCAGTAAATGTAAAATTGATACAGGATCATGACTTCCTCAATTAGTATGACTGTAGTACAGTGTACAGAAGCCTCCCCTAGTAACTGGCAATGTTTCAGTGCATCAGTCTCTGCTTTCCACTCCGAATCATGACTGTTTACATGCAGGAGAAGGTTTCTATGTGGTTAAGGCAGGGTGAGGTTTGATTTAAGGGTAATTTTGGATAAGCAATTTGTGCTTAACCCCTTCTCAAAGACAACCTTATAATATCTTACTCTGCAAGTCAGATAAGAATGCTCTGGTCATACTTTTACCTCCATATCGTTAAAGAAGAATGGTGGGAATCTAAAAGCCCATAAACGTTGTGGTAGCTAGTTGGAAAGTCTGCACAACAAGTAGACTTTTGTGATTGTGGATGGAGATTTAGTATTAAACAGTAACATAAGTACCGTACCCAATAGGAAACAGAATATGAATTCAGCATTACATATAACATGTTAGTGGTTATATGATGCCCTTGTTTATGAGCTCATGTCAAACGTTTGCCTGCTCACCATTTAGGTTGCTCTATCTATGTTCTTTTTGTTTTTCACCTGTTAGGCTGTTGCATAAATAAACTATATGATCGTGCATCACTGAAGCTGAAAGTAAAAGCAGTATAATTGTATGTGTTACATATCATATGAGTGACTGTGACATTCGTATAGAAATAACTGAACTTGGCCTTGTTTTTATATGACGTAGTAGTTGTGATTTAGGACATGGATACATGGAAACACTTGATTTATGCATTAAGTAACTAACTTTGAACATCTAAGGTGATCCACCCATAAATTAATGATTGTGTTTACTTTATAGTAAGTTTCATACCAATTGCATATGAACCAATGCAGAACTATCGTATAAATGAACAAATGATATTAGATTTAAGTGACTTGTCTACTGATTGGTAGGGGCCTATATAATTGCTGAAATAATAGGCTTGAAAGATGTTCAGGGCTGGACACCTTAACTACTGTTATTGGTTGTCTGTTTTGATAAACTAGTTCACAAATTTTGGTGGTTTTAAAACAATTTTTAGAAGACAGGTTTTTAAGGAGATAGGTTTTATAATGTAGACAGTTTAAAATAAAGATGACGTAATGTTTACTAGGTTTGAAGTAGTGCATGACAAGATGACAAGGAAGGAAAGCAAGAAGGTTTTAAGTGCTATTGATAGAGAAGTCAATAGACCTCTTTTGCATTGATTCTGAATGTTTTCTTGATGCATGATAAATTGTAACCTGTGTTAGGTTGAATGCAAAATGCACTATAAATGTATCATAATGGAGGTGATGGGACAGACTATCTGTTGTACCCGGATATTGTTGGATTAGCTTTAAAGTTTATAAGTTGTGTAAGAATGACGTAGATACACCTTTTTTTCACTATTGTCAATTAATATACCATAGATAAAAGAAATTGCATAACTATAAGTTGAGATGTAAACACATGATGAGGGTTGGCGCACTATAGTGTAAAAGTTAACAAAGATACTAGGTAGCCAAGATTAATGTCTGTACTTTCCAGTCTCTAGGGTAGGGTACATCGTAATAGATGAGACAGGATTGTACAAAAATAAACAAAATATAAAACATTGGATGCAATCTTTAGGTATAATTAGTCTGATGTTCTGGTCGTTTAAGTAACAATTTCCCCAAATAAATTTCTTCTTCATACATTTGTGCAGCTTATTTTGAACTGTCTAATCCAGTAACTTTTACAAAACATCTGTGACAAACGAAAACACTTTAGGGGTTTTTATGTATTACAAACATTTCTTGTTATAAAGCCTTTGATATAAGAACAAGTAGTATTTGTGTAAATATTTAACTTATTTTTTATTTATTTGTTTGCACATAAGA
>ENA-OREC01002168-OREC01002168.1-marine-metagenome-genome-assembly--contig:-NODE-2168-length-10627-cov-10.675166_pt1 | contig 10627 bp, 6 predicted proteins | sample MGYA00248626_ERZ508543 | MGnify/ENA primary metagenome ERZ508543 (study PRJEB26211, sample SAMN05518279) | marine metagenome | isolation source: Puget Sound, Washington, USA | host: Bankia setacea...
ATTGATAATGCTGTGTTTGTTGGTGGGGTACTTACGACCCTTTCACCGGCTGTGACTTTCGTACGGCGATTGTTTGCCTGTACATATAAAGATTGTCAACTCGCATTACAACTTTTTTTCTTAACATTGCTGAGCTGACTTGGCGATATTTTTAGATAAGTTTTCATTCAGTCAAGTGTGTGTGGGTTGGTCTATGCACACACACACACACACATGTACCTATACAAACATTATAACTGCAATGCATATTGTACACTCCTCAGATTTGTCAATGAACGTGCTATACACTCTCTTATCTACATTATAAGATTCACAAGCAGAAACGATTAAACATGCTCAAGCTCAATGGCGACGTACAACAGTTTACCAATCAACACACACGCACACGCACATTGTGACATTATATAGATATGAACTTCAAAATACGCCAGATCAAATAAAAAAAGCGATGTCGACGGGGAATGCTTTTTTGTAAACTTCATGTAGAGATATGACATATGGATTTTAAAAATTAAAATATGAAAATAAAACAAAATCGCAGATAGACCGGTAAATAGAGAGATATATATTTGAATACCAAACAACAAAACACTTGACAACGCTAGAAATGTTCTCTGTACTCGGTGATGTTTGATATTTAGAGTTCAGTCTAAATTTGAAAATGTTTCATGTAAAATTAGGACACATCTCCGTGCTAAACTAACAGCTGTAGTATGTTATCATCTAGGGTTTCACGAATATCTTCACTTTATTTTCACTAAACTCAGAAACATGGCGTTATAAATTTGAGAGAAAAATCTTCCTTAATTAGATTGTTTTTCTCATATATATCATTAACATCACTTTGGTAAGTATTACAGCACTTGATGGATGTAATACAAACCATCGGGATATCATTTTCCTAACTGAACCAACAACTGCCGTGTTATAATGTATACTTACTGTTAATTTAGTAAACCATTTGACACTGATACCAAACTCATGTATTAAATGTACACGTGTAGATGAATACGTGACGATACACAGTACACGTTGATCACGGGTTACTTCCACTCGTGCAGTTGTCGTAGGGTGAAAAATGATAAATATCGATAATGCGTATAAGCTTGTGTTAATTTTATTCATTCCCTTATTAAAACGTTAAGCTTTATATTAAATACATGACAGTTAATTGTACTACAGTGGTATATAATATGCATGGACATACGATTTCCCAGCCCCATCAGTCACTATTTATGTTACGGGGTCCTCCTTTACCGTTGGTGGGTAAGGTTTGTACTTTAGACTACAGGTTGATATCTTGGCTGTAACGTAATACTTCTGTGATTGTGAGATTACAATGTTTTCTTCTTCCGTCCCTCTGTCCTTGGAAGAGAAAACACTAGTTGATAATGTTGATACCCGGTCCTTTGAAAAATGGCCTCCAGCCAAAGAAACTGCGCAGTCAAAACAAGTCATCTATCATGTGCGATATTGACTGGGAAACAATCGCTGTGTTTGATGTTAACAATGGAAACGGACAGTGTTGTTTTGTCATCATGTGGTGTAATATGTCAACTCCAGACCATTGGTGTGTACAGTTTATTTATGGCTGGTTTCTATATCTATAATTACAAAGTTCATTATACGGTCTCATTGTTAAACTGCTGTCTAATGAGGTGCTGCTACATCTAGCCATATATCATATACACTTCATTCCAGGTTACTTATACATGTTTAATTAGTAGACTTGGACACATGTTAACATTGGTAAACAGTCTAAACACTTAATTCAGGTTCAGGGGCTATGTTACCACCACCCACCCCACCACAAGTGGCGTCTTGGCCAACATCGAGATGATAGCCAAACAATGCGTATTTTTTGTATAAAGTAACTCAGGGGTTAATGACCAGGACAGCTGTGTAGAAAGTTAACAAAATGACATTTGTAAAGTTAAACATTAATTTTCTCTTCACGTTTCACACTAAAAACGTAAGCATTTATTTCCTTCGTCCTCTGACCTGGTCGGTATGCCGGTCACGGTGGAGAACTTTGGTGTCTTAAATGTCGGTAGGACCTCAGTGTTACTTCATTGCTGTAACTGTCAAACCCTCGTTACTGAACTCTGCATTAACTGATTGACGGAAGATGATTTTGGTTGAACAGTAACTGGCGTATGTGGGACTCGATACGTGAACACAAGGCATAACACACTGAAGACAAATAATAATAGACTTTAATGAAATTTAACCATACGTAATTGAACAGTTTTTTTTATAATTAACATAGAAACTACATATGTATTCAACTTTCTTCAAATCATCACAGTTATTAATGTGAAACAAAACTCATCAAATTATGAAATTCGTCATTTTTATTATGTTTGAATTTATTGTTAACGTCTAAACTGTGCTATAAACTTGAACTCTTTTTCCTGCATGACTCAGTCAGTAAATCATTAGGTGACGTTTCACAACTTAACAATGATGGTAAATAATGGATTCTTTGATTCTGACTTCTGTGTACCGGGGCTCCAGAGTGACATTGGTTGTAGCACAGAGTTCTGTATGTGAACCTTCATTGTATAATGTGATAAATGGAAAATAAGGGATGAGTCACGATGTTCATTTAACTAGCGAAACTAAGGACGCCGTGTCTCTCAAAGCTACACTGAGGACATAGCACCGTGTGTATACGTCATGTTCTACTTGAACTTAATGCACTAGCTCTTAATGAGTTATACATGTGTTATTATAATTTCTTTCCAACTTTCCCCCCAAAAAACACTGCTTTTCTGACGTTTATTTTCAAATCTCCCAAGTTGAGTTACGTGACAGACATTAGCATATCAGCATAGGTTGTTAGAGAATACTATCGAAAGAAACATGTTTACTGAACTTACAGCAGCAACTGGTTCTCATTGTGCCAGTTTACTGAGTGTGTGTTGTTTATATGACGTTTGTTATTATTACTTGTAAGTAAATGTTTGATGTTTGTTTACTTTCAGTTGTTGTGACGGTGGATAACAAACCAATTCGGCTACAACTGTGTGACACTGCAGGACAGGTAAGCACATCTCATCCCAATACTCTTTCCCATTCAACTACTAACGTGATGCTAATGTTTGATAGTACTGACTTGCCTCTAAGGAAAATAAAACAAGACGTGGCTATCGTGTGTGTAATTAGATAGGACTATATGGCAGTGTGGCAATAAAGCCCAGACGTATATATATATATGCCTGTATGAATAACCACCTTTTTGAAAATGAAGATACTGTAAACACTTCACGCGCAGTTGAGGAAAACGAGTACAAAGGTTACAGAGTACATACCTTTTTTGAAATGTGTTATAAAATGTATTTAAAGTTGTGCGTGTGTCAGATTTGCTTTGCCCCAGCGTTGCCAAGCGACTGGGTGGCCTTAGAAAAGATCTTATTAACATATCGTAGTTGAGAATATAGACCTCGGTCAATGAAGTGTGTTTAAGCATATATACTAATGAAAATAAGAATATTAATAATCTTTTTAACATCGACGTGTGGTACAGAGATTATTTGTGCGCGTTATAAAATAGTCTTAAATCAGCTCTAAAGATGAAAGTCAGAATATTGAAATTTGAACACGGTAGGTGTCTCATTTAGCGTGTGACACAAACAAAACTATGCACTTAAATATATAAGTATAGCTATAAAAATGAACCTGGCTGTTGGATGAACGTACAAAGCTTTCATGGGAATGTACAGTGATATGATGAGCCCAACTTTGTCATAATCATGTCGCCCCTCTACATTCCAAGCCCAAGCATTAAATCTCTCAAATTACTTAACATGGACGTTCTGATTCACATAGTACTGGTTATAAAACGGTAAACAATGAGACAGGAATGAATGGACCGTTATGAGATTGTTGATAACGAGGGAAGAGAGCGAAACAACGTTTAAGAGCTATACACTTCCGAAGTAGATACATCCATTTCGCTGTGGTCCCTTGTATTACTGCACAATTTAACAATACATCCCTGTACCTGTAAGTTTTACGTATGCCTGTGGTGGATACTTGATACCATTGGGCTCATGTTTAATTATTTAGATGCTAGTGACTTTTATCGGATACTAGATAACCTTGGTAACAGTGTGTGTGTATTTGAGATATCATCTTTAATTTTGGTGGCTGTCACGGGGCGCCGGTTACGACATTGGATGGAAATTTAAGTTTGTTGGTGATATAACGTACTGAAATTGACTTCTTAACTATCGTATTGGCTGGGGAATAGATAGTCTAGTAATTGGTCTATGTTCGAGCTCAATGTATCCAGCATTCGATGATCTCTTAAAAAACGTCCCAAATATAGAACAACTCTAACTCACCCTATAACCTAATTGAAACCGTGCTTACTTGGCCACTTGACGATTTTCAAATACAGAGTCTGTGCACGTTCGAATACGTGTGTGTGAGTCTTGGTGGTTGAGGGTTCCAGGTTGCTTCGTCAGATTTAGAACAAAGTATATAGAGGAGCGTTTGTTGAATATCTCATGTTGACCACTTCACAAACACATGCACCGAAAGTTAGTTGACGACAATTATTCAGGTTTGATCGCTAGAGCTCTAAACATTTGCTCCCATGGCAAGCTATAAATGTTTCCATGTCACTAGATAATAAGTTTAACGTGTGACCAAATGGTTAGCCGATGGGCAGGTTTTATAATCATTTCCACCATCTGTATAATATGTATATATACAAGTAACCGAAATAGCCATATACATACGTGAGTAAAATTAGAGGTCGCTTTGAACATTAAGATGCATGCCTATGTTGAATGTAGAGCCTGGAGTACATATGTAAATCTGCTGCAATGGCCAATGACTTAAGAACTCAATGGCCTAATTACGACTGTTTAAACGCGAATAAATTCAGTGCATGCACGTGTTTGCATTTGATATAAGACTGATTTAATCCTTTCCGTTGCAACTCTTTACCATTTCGCAACACCTTTGCTTTGGGTTTTTTGGAAGTATTTGAAACATTGCCAACACTCGGAAATAATTTACCTTCATACCTAGATAATAAAACATAAGCATATTGTATTCACCTGGTTTAATGTAACTAGAGAGTAATGTAACATAAGCTGACCTCAATGTAATATAACAACATTCCGGGCGTTCTAGCATTCCTACAGCTGCTGGGGGTCGGGCAAGGGGTTGGTGGTAGGGCTGGGTACATATAATTGTAGTTGTATTTTCGATGATTTGAACTGATTCCTATGCTCTGATTGACTTCTCACCAGTTAGTTCAATAGATAAGTAATTCAAACAATCTTTTAAAAACACACACACCAATACAACGTATCTCAAAATAACAATAGGACGTGCTAGTAGAACGTGTTAACCTTTTGTTTCATAAACCCATGGGTTAGATTTCTATCAGTTATACGGTTGTTCAGTTCTTTCAATCAGGAAAATATTCTGCATTAAATCAACCTTTTGTCGATTTATGTTTTACAGATTGAAGATTCAAGTTTTGATAGATCTTTCAAGTGGGCGGCTGTGATTTAGTTGATTTACGACATTTTACAGTTTAATATCAAGCCTGGGATTTAAAGCTCGTAGGTTGTGAGCGTCATGGATTTGGTTCACTGGTGCTTGTGTGCGTCTATTGATGTGTAGATCTCGGTCGATTATCTGTGTGACCCCTTGGAGAGAAATATACCCCAGCCATGAAGGGGAGGAACACTAAGGGATCTGTGGGCTCTCTTTATAAATACCACGCCTCTTTTCTTTCACTTTGCTTGGTTAGCATTGTTCTCTGAGCTCGATGTGAGAGTATACCCCACAGCGACAGTTTTATAGATTTTTCTCTCTCTAATTCGATTATTTCTTCGTCTATGGTGAATTCACAACCAGTGAGTTAAGATGAATATGTACATAAACAAGTATTTATCAACGTTCTCTTCAAAATCATTTCTACCTTTTATTCATGTTCAGGTGCAGAATGGGAACTTCAACCTCAATATATTTACCGTTTTGCCAAAAATAGAACAACAAAACAACAACTTTCATTGGCAACTTAAATAAACTCGTTTCTGAACTCCCTAAACCTATGTTTATCTCGGCTTGAAATTGTTAAGTATTTTTGTGAACTAGCATTGTGATGTATAAAAAAGTTAAAACGCACGTATATGATCATTTATGATTTGTTGGTAGAATGGTTTTATAATTTCTGAATGAACGAACAAAAAACACTCTCACCCGCCACTAACTCCAGCGTGACAAAGTACTCGAATTTATTTGAGGAGTTCGGTAGAGAGCAATGTCGTAAAGATAACGTAACTTTTATCACTCCATCGAACGCTTTACGACAAATAAATCTTTTTAATGTATTCAATTTCGTCACTAAGGGTGTTAAACGGTTCGGTGCAAGTGTTGTTGTGGTATATGCGGAAATAAAAAACATGTTTGGGGGGATGGTTCTCTTTTACAAAGGGCAAATGAACAAAAACCCGTGTACAGAAATGATATATCTCCACGCGTTTTGATTGAAAGAATCACTATGTCTTATGTAATTGAAAAAGTTCAAAGCGTGTATTACATGTGTGAAACGTAGACAAAGCGCAGCCCATTTCCATGATGTAACCATGTAACGCAGCGGACTTGTCACTTGTTCACCTTTGATGTACCATGTTATGCCATGGTTAGTGTTGGACTTTCTTGGCTCTTACGCTGCTGATCTCACATCGGCATTCCTTACCATCATTTCATCTCTACATTAGCACGTTTAGCAGATGCATGTTACAATCTATCCCTGGCAATATTTGAATCTTACGTTACATACTGAGTTTAGGTGCATGCAAAGTTTCATTTCTAAATTATTTGTAAATATTTCTTAATTTTGAAAAAAGGGTCCCTGATGTGAAGCATGTTTGAAATTATACAAAAGCTTGCCCCAGCGCCACCTACAGGCTTATATAGTCCTGTTGCCCCTTTAAACATCAACAGTTTGTCCCCCAATGCTACTGTGGTGCAAGCGTTCTAGTTGTACCTATACACACATTCAAGTATTCGTAACTATGTGTTTCTTTCGTTTAAAGTCAGTGTTTCCTTCCTCATGGCATAATTATACAAACTAGCTATGCACTACGAATATGAACACAATGTTCGATTGATCCAGCTGTACATTATCATTTCAAATGGCCTTCCATTATTATATTTGTGACATTCGAGTTGATGATTGCAAAAACTGTGCGTACTTTGTGTCAAATTTTACACTTCATTTATCACAAAGTAAACTTGAAGGTGACAGCTTTGTGAACATTTACAAACCTGCCAAAATACTATGGAACACAAATTAGACCTTCGCTTATCACCTCGTCAAAAAAGGAGACCTTGATTCGATCTTTAAAGGTCTTTCGGTTTTTTAACAATCGAGCTTTATATGTCACATATGTAACCAAAAATGCGAGTAATAAAAAAACGTAGACACGCGAAACAGTGGTTCTCTATATCGTCGTGGTGGTAAAGGGCAAACAATGAAAAGTTAAACTGGCAATTGTTTCAGCTATTCGTTGTTTGAAGGAAAGAATGACATCTAATCAAGCGAAACCATTACCACTACGGTCTCTCTACGCCCATTTAACACTTGACTGTCTGTTTGTATTACCTTTCGTTCAACAGTTGAAACTACTAGCAATTAAAATATTGTTTTTTTTCACCTACAGAAAATGCTCTCTTGAAGTTTTATAATTTAATTTTCGCCTTCTCATTGTGATCAATTAAGTTTTATTGGTCAGCTGTAATACGGTTAAGAACATAACGGCCTAGTATTGTAATATTTGTAGTCCGAAACCATTTATTTTTATAACGTCTTTTATACTGTTTTAAAATTAGTCACACTATCGCTTAAACCGGATTTGAAATACCGGGCCAAACTCCTACAGTCATTTTCCCCCATGTCATTTAGTCGTTTAATGCCTGTATTCTACCGATTAATGTCCTTCAGCAAATCATAATCCGATCTTTCAACAGAAGCAGCACCAAATCAGTTGTGCAAACTTTACTTTCTATGTTTTTATGTTATTACTTTAACATTTATCTATGTCCTATTTTTAGCTTTGTTTGGTTTACCTTTTCCTTAATCATTGGGTGGGTCTTGGGACATTTCCATTTGTTGGGCTCGTATATCGTATGAGGAGCTCCTTTAACCGTTTAAGATCAGTGAATAGATGGAGCAGATCCCACATGCAAGGGCAGTGTTGAATATGTCAATGACGGCAATTGCATCGATGTCATGTTCATCATCTAGTCTATTAATCTGTTTTGTTCGTTTTTCAGTAATTTTCCAATCCATTATATGTTCTCCCTACAGGTAATTTAATATTGGCCCCACCTATGATAAGCCTAAATCAATTTCGTTACTTCTGAAACTTCTAAGTCAAGTCTTAGTGCAACTGATCTATTGATTATTTAGTTTAGTTATCCAGTCTTCATTAACAATTTACATCAAAGGAAGTTTGCTGTTCTAACGACGTGGGACATTTACGTAACTGATACGACACGGGCATTTCGGCTATATTTAACAATCATATTTAGCTTTGTTGATTTCGTTCAAATGGACAAGATTGTTTTATATGTGATTTTTTTCCGTATTGGTATCTGTCAATGATCATGACTTTAGGATTGGTTTGAAGCCGGCGGGATCACTTTACAAGTTCGAAACTCTCTCAATTCAATTAAAGTCCCGATACACGCACTGTCTCAAACAATCGAAACAATAGCTGGGTTCGGAATCGTTACGTACTTGGGGGAATGTTAGACACACACGTGATACTCAACAAAACAAAACAGTTCGTGAGGTTGTGATACATAATAGACCATCATTAGTTGTATCACCCTGACTCTGCAGATTGACAAGAAGTCACGCGAGCTATATTTACATGTATGTAGTTAAGAGAGTCCATAGCACAAAGCTTAGAGGGATTTTAGAACGTACCCGGTTATATGAATTCCCAGTTACTTCAACAACATTAACTTTACACGTCTTACTTTGGTCGTAGTTACTTTTATTGACTGTTGTTGTAAGCCACCGACACTCACCATTAAAGAAATTATACATTTAATTCTTTATAGTTCAAGAAGTGTGCATCTCCTTCCAAGGCCGCATTATTTCAGGTCAAATATAATAGTTGCGGTCAACACGCTGTCCGCAAATACATGGACGTTTGACAAAAAAGAAATTATAATGCTTTAAAATGTGTTTTTTTTTGTTCGCTACAATTTATCAAAGACCCCCTCCCCTCTCCCAGGACATGCGTCTTCTTTGCTTTTGATGTGAAGCTTTTATATGTTCATTCAACCAGTTCGGTGAAAGAGAGATGACTCACACTTAACACACATGATATATCGCTGTGTCGACGGTGCACATAATGTGTGAATCTATTTTGGTTAAAAGTGAAGTAAACTATTTAGCCAAAAATTGTCAAATTAAGTGAAATGAAATTGCCCAATTAAATATAATCGAACCGTTTTAGATATAAATATAAACGGCTTGTAAATCATTAGAGCTACTTCGCTGAAGGTTTTATACTTACAAAGATAGAAAAAAGGGCTATACTTAGGGAATAATGCTCTTGTTGACAGTTTTATTGAGTTGTATTTTCAGCTTGCGAGTTTCAATAAATTGCGGAAGAGTTGTAGTCTATGTGTCTTCAATGTGTCATTTTTTGTCTATTTTCAGGATGACTTTGATACGTTACGCCCCTTGTGTTACCCAGATACCAACGTGTTCATGCTGTGCTTCAGCGTCGTCTGCCCCACCTCCTACCACAACGTGGTCGATAAATGGGCTCCTGAGATCAGACGACACTGTCCAAATGCGCCAATTATTCTTGTGGGCACTCAGTGTGATTTGAGGAACGATGTTAAAGTATTGGTAGAACTTGCTCACTATAACGAGAAGCCAGTGACTGAAGTCGAGGCTAAACAGCTGGCAGAGAAGATCAGTGCGGTGGAATACATGGAGTGTTCCGCCCTTACACAGAAAAACTTAAAGGAAGTGTTTGACACAGCAATTCTCTCCGCTTTAGACATTGTTAAGAAACCAAAGCCAATTAAGAGAAGAATAAGTTTCAGAAAGTCTAAAAAGGACAAGAAAAGAACTGAAAAGTTTGCTCAACCTGTGCTTCCATTGAGACCATTGTCAGACTGTAGCGTGAAAAAGGTGGGATGGAAACGCTTCTGTTGTTTCGTATGATCAAGACATTTTTGTTATCACGTATGTGCTTTGTATTTGCTTTAACGCGAACATTATTTTCGTCTTCGGTTTTCGCTTCTGTGGACGGGATGGCTTGTGTGCGAATAACGTGTTAACTGTGACCCGGGGATAAAGCAATAATTTTGTCACGTTGTTTCAATGTATGTGTATGCTAATGTCGAGTGAATGTTAATGAATGATTGAACTGTAAGAAAGCGAATACTGTACAACACACGCGAGTTTATATGTAATTTATTACAACGTCTTTCAAAATGATCAAAGATCAAAGAGGAAACTACGATGGTAAAAATGAAAATTATGATCACTTAATGACAAGAGTGACGTCAATCGTATTCTGAAAACTTGCTTGCTTATCACAGGTTTTTTGCAGGTATCATAATA
>ENA-OREC01002169-OREC01002169.1-marine-metagenome-genome-assembly--contig:-NODE-2169-length-10626-cov-11.157266_pt1 | contig 10626 bp, 4 predicted proteins | sample MGYA00248626_ERZ508543 | MGnify/ENA primary metagenome ERZ508543 (study PRJEB26211, sample SAMN05518279) | marine metagenome | isolation source: Puget Sound, Washington, USA | host: Bankia setacea...
TGTGTGTGTGTGTGTGTGTGTGGGTGTGTGTGTGTCATTCCGGTTGTATAGTTATATTACATGTATTATTCTAAGAGGAACAATAACTATGCGATAGTTGTGTTCCAACGCTAAAAACGGTTACTAAGTTAATGTACTTTATTCCAACCAACCATGCATGTTAAAATGATTTCCGAGTCACTGATCTAAATACTTATCAAAGAAAACAGTATATCTAGACAGTATTGTATGTCCTGATAGATCCCAAACCACCCACTGCAGTAACATCGAACTCGCTGTTGATCATGTAAGCAACAGTTTAATTTGATGTTATGTTAATAGCGATGTTTGATGTGATAGTAAACAGTAGTAGATCTGGTTCATAGTTAACAGTAAATAACAGGATAGACACATGTCCAATTATTCAACAACTACCAATCAATCATCCAATCATTATCAGGCAATTGTCAGGTTTAATAGCCTTTGTATATTAATATAGGATCGTAAAGACACAGTCGTTGGCTTTATAATATATATAACTTGGCCACTTGAAACTAGTGAGACTCCCCCGCTGTCAACAGGTCCTAAGAGTACTCTCTCTCATCCCTCGTGTTAATAATACTCGATATAATCTTGGATAATATGTTTGTGTGGTCAAGTGATTACATGTATGTATAGGTTGTTTATGTTGTGTATCGGTCATTGTTTATAATTATGAGTCTATTAATTCGTGAAGTATCAGTACAAGCAGTATAAACATGCTTAACAAGAGATAGGTAATTATGTTGTATTAACTACCACGAAAACGAACACCAATACTAGTCACGTTCGTTAATTCATTGAAACGTGAATTTAGCAACTTGTTGTTATTAGGTTGTATTAATTAGAAGAAATTTGAAGGTAAGTAATTGGTCAAACACCTGTTTCTGTCTCACGCGGGACTCCTTTATCAATCGTGTACTCCAATATCAATGAGTTTCAGCTTGAACGGTAACTCGATCCAACTTTTGTTCTATTAAGTTTAACGATAAAAAAGAGTTTAACCAGAAAAGACGGGTACATGTAGGAGCGAACAGAATCCTGGACGTACTGTTTGCCCAAAGCTTACGACTCGTAATCAAACCCCTTTAAGGGCATGTGTAAAGTTTGGAATGACTTGGAATAACAAAAACATTTCTTTCATTGAACGTCCATGTTGATATTGATCTTTGTACAGCATGGTATAAATTGTTAACAGTTTAGTCCTGTAAATGTAGTGTATTTAGGTCTACCATGTCAGCACACATGCGTATAACTTGGTATTTAGAAAACATAATTATGGACTTTGATTGATTGGCCAATGCAATTTAAGACTTTATTTAATGTTATAGTAAAACGTCTAGCTGATTCGAAATGTACAATCGGGCGAATGAATGTATTTAAGAAAATGAATCTTAATAGACTAATGCATGTACATCAAGTATACAGTTGAAGATATGTGTCGACATACAATGCTAATGTAATGAAATGGAGTGTACGCTCTACGAAAGTTACACACAGCATTCTCAACAGACTATATAGCAAGACTTTTTTTTATCGTTCTTAGAAAATGTAAAGAATTCGTGTCGCAAAAGTAATTTCAAAGCAGCAGTAAATTCTTGCCATATTTGGACACAATTTAAAGTTGTGGGATTTGGTATTCTCTTAAGGTATTTTTTTTTGGATAACTTCAATGTCTCTTTATTGGGAAAACCAGCGTCGGCCCCTGTCATGTTTCAATTGTTTCGCTTCCATATTTGTCCAGATGTCCAAACATGTTCATCCTCCGGGGTACAACAGTTTTAGAACACGACATCCAATCATATATTTATGGCCACCATATTTGCACTGCCACCTTGGGTTGAATACAAATCAAGAAGGGTCGGCCTATTCCAAGAAACAACCATTGGGAGACACAATTAAGGCGTTTATATTATCTGCTTTGAATTTTGTGTTCTAAATACGGAACTGGTTTGTTAAAATTGTTTGCAAGAAAGCTGGCAGGGATTCCATAAATGATGCTCATATTTGGTGCTTTTACTACATTGTATTTCATTCAGGTATACACAGAATTTCTTTAATAGATGTATCATTAGCATTCTTCTCGAGGAACTGGGAGATAAAGGTCCGCCTACAAGAGGACGCCGGCTTGGAGCTCTACTAGTTATAAGGACACTGTTTAATTCACCACATCACGTATAACGTCTCCGTCAAACTAGTACTATATCCACGTAAGGTTTCTATTCTTGGCCAAAATGATTAATTAAATGTAATAAAGTCACAATGTCACGTAACTCCTGCGGCGTCTGGGGAAACCGCTCAGAGAATATCTCCATATATGTACAACGTCTGCTTTGCCGCGCTGTCTGCTGACCTGACGGCGAGAACTGGATTCGGAATATCTCTGTTATACCATCCAATAAACAATATAAGAGAGATCTGAAAATGGCAGCTGATAATCCTGCAACTATCGATTCCCCGGGAACACTCTCTGCGCCAGTGCTGCTTGCTTTTTTTTCCAATGACCGCTGGTGACGTCATTATGACGTAGGTGCCTGGCTCTCCAGCGTAATTCCAGTATTTCTTCTTTATTTGGAAATATCTCCCAATATAGACAGGTCCCCCACTTTTGTTACCGAATTACACAAGCGACTGAGCAGCGCGTCCAGGGAAATTTACGACGGGTTGCCATTGTATCTGTTCCTTGCTCCAGGCTTATAGTTCACAGACAAGACTGTGAGGGAGGGATGTCAATGTAGTCCTTTGTTTTAAATGTCTCAGTATAATTTACCATAGTATTGCTTGTTCAGGATATACTGCAAAGTGCTGTCAATGGTGCATGCCCTTTTCTGCTGCTTTTTCTGAGGTGTTGCCATTTTTCTATTCCTTTTTTCTGTGTATAACTGCAATGAGTATTATTTGTTGGTGACATACTTAATGTCAACTCATCTCGCTGGCTTACACATTCTTTTGGCAAACATTTTTTTGGAAACCTATCTTCACTCTTTAATATTTTATTTTTGTCAGGTTGCGTTATGTGTCACTAAAACGTATCAAGTTTTAGTTCTGTGCAATGGTTGAATATTTGATGTTTCACATTCATTTTCTTTAATTTCGGCCCAATCAGCAACTCAAGTACTAACCACAAACTAACCGCACCAGCGTGGGCAATGGGAATGAAGGGCTCACACGGATAGCTTTAGATCCTTGATTGTTTGGGTTTTATATGCATCATGTTCAACGTGTACATGTTTAAATCTACCAAAATATAACACAACTAAAGAAACGTAATGTTTGGTGTGTAAGACGTTGGCTTAACTCATGTAACTCCAGCCATGTACATGCACTGGATCGTACTTGATATACTGGCCAAATGTTCCGGGTTTTAAACAACTGAACTAACTCCATGTCCAGAAATACCAATGTCTTCAACGTATGTAGAGTGTAGCAGAATGTACTGTTGTTTCACCTAGCTGGTAATTTCTTATAGTTCGTGTGCTGATGTTCGTATGAGGTCTGTATATGTAGGTCATGTGTAAAGCTGTCCAACAAAAACAGCATATTGTTCTAGTGGTGCTTGTACATATATAACTATAGTTTCTCCTATGTGGGTCTTCTCCAACAACAATACCACTTATGTTAATTGTTGTTTGTGTTCTTGTGTTTTCTTCTTTCGCCTTAACTCTCACGTTCCATGTAATATCTATAGTTACCACACTCCGCATAATATGGTAACAAGAAAAAGACGTGTGTATATTTTTTTCGTTTTTATAATATCTCACTCGTTTACGCCAGATACAATTTTGTAATATGAATAAGAGATTGACAGTTTTGTTCATTCAAAGACAAGACAAAAAGTTTGAGTTAGGTAGAGAAAATAAACTATATAACATGTGAAAAAGTATCACTTATAAAGTCATAACAAGATAATGTAAAGGCTTAGACGTTCACAACAATAGGCTAGCACAAGTTTAACATGAGCACAAGAATCCAAAAAATGGAAATAAAGATATAACAATTCTAATTAGTCAACAGTGATCTCCCCTGTATTACATGTACGCCATAACAATAACAGCCCTGTTCTTTTTACTTTGGTAAAGTGTTGAATAATCGTTAACTAAAGCTAAGACTCCTATTTGATATTGTTTGAAATAAACTGTTCAGATACTTGTTCAGTTTTGTTCCATAGATATCAAGATGTTGTTTTTAAATGTTTGTACACAGGTAGTTAACAGAACAACAAACGTTTGAACACAGCTTGGATGAGACATTCAAAGTAAAGCTTAGATAGAAAAGAAAGATTTGTAGTTAAAGCTAAAATCATGGGAAAATTTAGATCCACATTTTTACTGTTAAGCTTTGATACTGTACAAAGATGCCTTACAGCACAATCAACCATAGTCAACATTAACAGAATAAGAACTACATTGTGCGTACTTTTGTCAACAACAATACAACTTTTCTCTGTTCAACAGATAAAAGGATTTATAATAATTATAATAATAATAATAAAAACAAATTTAAAAACAACAGTATTTAACAATGAATTATAACAGTAACGTTGTACAGTTTAAATGTAAGTGTTGATTTGTATGAACAATGTTATATACAATGATGGGACACATTTCAATATACTATGTGTAGTTAAAGAAAGTATATGAGTGGGATTATCCCATAATTCGTAGATAACGATAGTTAAACTTGCTACATGCCCTATATCTGCATGTACATATATATCACTAGTAGGGATTTACGAGTACACAAATACTGTGCAATCGGGTGCGCACACAAATACGTTCTTCTTTGGCTCATTATTCACAAAAATAATCTCAATAAAAAGTAGCTTTATGAACGAAGATGGATTTAATGGCCTTAACAAGACACACTGTACATAAAGTATAAAGCTGTGATGGTAGGTAAAGTTATTTAGCGTACAATTAAAGCGTGAAATAGTAAGTTATTATTATATCAAAAAGGGTAAACAGTCTAGATCTGTTGTTAAGCGTATTGATGTTAAATAATGCGCGAAATAAGACATCTGATAAGCACATTGCCGATTGGTAACTATATACACTACACTTATACATGTCGATTACAAAATCTACGAAAACTACAAAAATGAACATATACAAAAACAGTAAAATATAGCACATCTTAATGTTAAAAGAATTGAAATGAAAGAAAAACAATCGTAAGATTGGGAGTCTACATTTACATAAAATGTATACACATTCAATTTCCTTGACTAGAAAATGTTAATGTTTTATCCATAGTTCTCCACCAGCATTGCGACCATGCACCTCACTGGTAGTTCATGTGTTTGTTCTGTGATTACAATGCTGAAGTAGTTACAACATGAGGGATGCTAGTACTAGCCCCTGTACAAGTTGAGCTTACACCATACGACATTGTGTCCATCATCACCGGGCTACTAGTCACGGGCAGTGTTCCCGCCAATACTCGTGCTTCACGTTTAGCCTTTTGTTTTAAGTGCACTTTTTGATGTCTCTTTTTCTCGTCACTACGTGCAAACTTTCGCCCACACGTGTCGCACGAGAACGGTTTTTCGCCGGTATGTGTTCGCACGTGAGTGGTCAGATGGTCACTGCGCGAGAACGAACGCATGCAGATCCGGCAGTGGAACGGCTTCTGACCGGTGTGTATTCTAATGTGACGTGTGAGCTCATCACTACGTGAGAAACGACGGTCACAACTCTCCACTGGACACGGGTATGGACGCTCGTGTGGTGGAGTCTTGCTGGGCCGGTTCGGGTACTTACGGGGCTTCACAGGTAAAAGTTTTAGCTGTCCTTGTTGGTATGGCTGATTTAGAACGTTTTGTAGTGAAGCTTTTGATGCCGATTGCTGATCGTATGTCATATGAGATGTTGAAGGCATAATAAAAGAGTCACTAGACAAGTCACTGATTGGTTCCGTTTTGATTGGAACATTACCGGGATACATTGGTGGGGTAACGCTAGATCTTTGTTGGTTTGTCTGCTGTAACATATCAAAGTCCGGTAAGTGTTGTCCCTGTACATTCAGTGTTCCTTGTAGTGTACATTTACGATTAAAAGTAGCACCAATATTTGATGATTGTGATTGATATGATATGTCACTCATTTTAAAATTCGGCATGGTTGTGTTTGCACTCAGGTCCGAACTAGTAAAGCTAAGTCCACTGAAGTCGCCCATGGGGCAGCTGTTGAATAAAGATTTCTGTTGTTTCATGGGATAGTTTGTATTAGGGTATGACACACTGGGACCCGTGTATGGCGGTGGGGCTGTGGTAAACACCCCTTCTATAGCGTCCAGAGGATCACATGTAGGCTCGGGGGTCGACTGATTTGAGCTGGGGGTGACGGGAGAACCAAATCCAGTTGAGTAGTTATCGCATGGACTCTGCTGATTCATGTTCATATTGTCGCAAGGTTGAGGGGATCCAGCCTGGGACGGCGTGGTTGGAGCTGAACTGAACACTGACCCAGAACAACTCTGCTGACAGTCTGCTAATGTAGAGATGATAGCGCTAAGATCGACCATCGACTGCTGCTGTTGTTGTTGTTGTTGTTGCTGGTGGTGATGGTGTTGTTGTTGCTGCTGCTGTTGCTGATGTTGTGATTGCTGCATGTGACAAGGCATGTTGCAGTTCTGTGGTACCTGTGCCTGCACTTGAGCCTCCTGCATTGTACGCTGTAAGATGCTGATGAATGGCGATAGAGGAGCGAACAAGTCGAGGTTCTGTAGGTCGCTACTGGTGGAGGTTGGAGTAACGGTTTTAGTGACCACCGTACCCGAGTAGCAAACCCGTCCACAGTTGAGTTGAGACTGTTGATCCCCCATACACGCGTTACTGTTCGAAGTGTTAACATTGTTACACTGAGGTGCCAGCTTCTGGAAATGTTGCCCAAACAATGCCTCAGGAATGTTCACATTTGCCTCGAGGGTAGCTGAAAATACATAAAAGACATTCATATAATTGATTGCTATATACATGTGATCTACAATACGAATCTACGTACACACTCACTATAAAATACTAATGCATTTCCCCAAAAATATAAGTAAAGAAATTAGTATCCAACAAACAAACAAACAACTGTTTTAAACTTATACACATATTCAATAAATTCTATAAATTGCACGCACGGATAATGTTACACAGAAGTGGTATTCCCTCTTCAAATTTCGTTTCCCCCATCTCGTTTCCACTTATGCTAAGTAGTTTATGAATGAAAACACCGTAGTAAGCAAAGAGAAATGTTTAGTATCAAGTGTGCGTCATCCTAATGGATTCGTTACTATTAATAGCGAAGCCTATCGGGGATCACCATGGATTGACGTAATAAGTGTAAATAATTGGGGCATACTGCGCCGTAACTCCGCCCCTTTGACGTAGGCGCATTCCAGCGAGCGATCAATAAACAATGGGTTTCACGGTTTATGCACAATTTTACAACATCGTATCCACTACTAGTGTACAGGTTTTATTACACTAATGACCAATGAACACAAACTGACCTTAGAATAGCCCTTAACACGCCGATATTGCTATAAAACACGACTATACACAGATCTTTTATCGACCTCATCAATCATACTATGACGTAGGTAGTTTATAAATAGACTAATAGTGCTCTCTCTCTCCCGCTGTATACACAGTGTACATAGCCTAGAAAATCTCCAATTTCAAAGTCATTTATGTAGTATTTTTTACCAAATATGTTTTATAATGTTGCTTGGTATAAGTACTAATACAATGTCAATTAAAACAATCACTAACAATTGCAAATAAAGCTGTATTGTCGCTACAATGTTCGATCAGCTGATTCGGAGATTCCATGTTAGAAACAACAAAATAAGTAAACCTACCAGAATTTGTAGCAATAGGTAACGAATCCAAAGTATCCACAAAGAAAGTCATGTCGGATGATGAAGTTACTGGTGTATTGAGTTCCTCCATAGACTCCGAGAGAGGTCTAGGAAACCCAGTGTCAACTCCATGATAACTGTCAAAACACACCGAAGTGTCGGCTAACAAAGCGACCTGTGACAGGGTATCTAAACCGTCCATGATCATTTCGGAAGGTTCCGATGAAGCCACTGTCTTATCCAACTTGTTTGTTATTAAAATAAAAACTCCACATCAAAAGTTACATTAAACATTCAACTATTTACTATTACTCCGTTCACAAGTTTACGCTTAGACACAAAATTCATGAATGAACTGCTTTTAGCGTATCTCAAATTTATGAATGAGATCTTTCCTTACAATTTTTTCCGTATAAGGAGTTGTAGTAAAACGAACCAATGAGAAGCGTGGAAGTAGCCTAGCAACATTTGCGTCAATGGTGACGTACGAACAATTAGCTTGCAATAAAATTCTCTCAATGTAGGTCATGTTAATAAATGCAAAAGATACAAATTTTTACCAATAACTATTTAGTTCGACGTGAAGACATTGCTATTTTGCATTATATTCAATTTTAAAACATTTAAAATTAACACTGATTTTCGAGAAAACATTCGTAGTATAATTACTACGGACAAATGTACACAGGAAATATAATGCCCTTATATGGAACATCAAGGTTGCATATTTTCGATTGACGTCATTACGTAGCAGATTAAGCGAGGCTCAGTCCTTATATGGAAAACCGTACTATTGACGATTTAAATCGGCTACTTTCGTAACAGCTCGGTAGGTTTCCGTTGCGGAAACACTATTACCTTTTAAGGGAATATTCGTAGGATTGAATGTAAGTCGTAAACCGATTTTCTTGGCGGAAATTAATCAGCAAGCATTCGTTGTGTGATTGGATGTTCAAGTTACAATAAAATAACCACGTGATCATGTGAACTCTAGATTTACTACAAGATTCGCCAGTCGTTGAAAGTTATTTTAACCCTGGTTTAAGGTCACGAGTGTTTATCTACGTTCTGGGTCAAGGCATTATTACCCGCCAACACTTTTGTACTTTTCCACCTCTGGTATTGAAGCGTATCTAAAACCACACTCTCTCCCACTACTCATGTACACGGTGTGGCTATAATTAGTTTACAGTCGGAATGCCGTACACAAGCAGGAACGAAACAAACAATATGGGGGGTCACGGTTAATAACTGAGTTGCCTTGCATTTAGCTAGCGCCGTGTAGTTAGTCATACAATACAACTATCTGAAGATAAGTAAGCGATACTATGAAACGGTGGTGTTCGACTGTGTGTTGTTGATGTTAGATCACTTATCATACGAAACATGTCGACTTGAATAAAGAACTCGATACTCTCGTGTAAAGTAAATGCGGACTAAAATGTTGTGTTCTTATGTAGTTTCTCAGGGGAACTTAATTTGAACATATCTGTTACAGTTACGCTTCACCCTGACATGACACAGTACTGGTTGTTTTCAGACACGCTTTAGTAAATGACGAACGTTTTGGGGTAGATTGGTATACTGGCGACATATAGTATAACGTATGTACACGCACTACTATATATAGATCTAGTAAACACGAGTTTAAGTCTTATCAATACCACTATGATTTACAACGTTCATCCGATTTAGTACGTAACCATACGAAGATAATACTTCACACAAACACACACTTGATTTCGGACACGTTTCATTGTATGGACTAATCGACACACAATGACCGTAAACGTATAAAATGAAAGTGCTTACGGCAGATATTCCAGTGTGTTAGTATATCCATTGTATCTGGTAGATCTATATACAAATCTCGTCAGTGTCATCCATAAACTACAACAAGATAATATTCCAAAAAAACTTGTCTTGATCTTTCCACCCCCCAAAAAAAGTCGCTTCGATCACCCAATACTTGGTATGTTAAGACATCGATTTAACCAACTTTGAGAGTCGAATTTAAATTAAGTCTATACAAATAGTTACAACAGGTCAGTATATGATACTATTCTAGATACTTTTATGCTGTATACTATGTCAGGATTGTTCGTGAAATGGTTTCAGATCATAAACTTGAGACCTTCTTCTATACAAATTATCACTTTACACCAGAACTCTCGTACTTAACTGAACAGTAAATGTCGTTGACTTAAAAACTCGTATCTATACGCAGTTCTATCTTCAGTTTACTCATACCCCGAGAATTAGTTAATATTGTTAATTTTGAAATACGCGTAGTCGGTGGCCTCCTACAATCAGTCCTGGAAGTAATCTTATATAATCAAAGATGAGGTTGTCGGTTTGAACCGTATGAACTATCAATAGTAATGATTATTATTCTTGTTTATTAAGTTTTGTTGTAGCTGTTGTTGGTGCTGTTGTTGTTGTTGTTGTTGTTGGTGGTGGTGGTGGTGGTGGCGGTGGTGGTGGTGGCGGTTGCTCAGAGTGGAAGGAATGTACAGATAGAGAGGTAAATAGACAAAAGAGTTACTGAAATAGAGTCAGAGAGAGAAAGAGTGAGAGAGAGGAAGGGAGAGATAGCGAGAGAGAGAGAGATAGATAGAGAGAGAGAGAATGAGAAATATATATATATAGAGAGAGAGAGGGAGAGAGAGAGAGAGGAAGGGAGAGATAGCGAGAGAGAGAGAGAGAGAGAGGGAGGGAGAGATAGGGAGAGAGAGGGAGAGAGAAGACAAGATCGAT
>ENA-OREC01002170-OREC01002170.1-marine-metagenome-genome-assembly--contig:-NODE-2170-length-10623-cov-15.250142_pt1 | contig 10623 bp, 4 predicted proteins | sample MGYA00248626_ERZ508543 | MGnify/ENA primary metagenome ERZ508543 (study PRJEB26211, sample SAMN05518279) | marine metagenome | isolation source: Puget Sound, Washington, USA | host: Bankia setacea...
GGTTGATTATTCCTATGGGTTGATTATTCCTATGGGTTGATTATTCCTATGGGTTGATTATTCCTATGGGTTGATTAATGTAAACATGAGAATTGCTTTGGTATTTGCTTATCCATATTTAACTGCTATAACTTATCCATATTTAACTGCTATAACTTATCCATATTTAACTGCTATAACTTATCCATATTTAACTACTATAACTTATCCATATTTAACTGCTATAACTTATCCATATTTAACTACTATAACTTATCCATATTTAACTGCTATAACTTATCCATATTTAACTGCTATAACTTATCCATATTTAAATGCTATAACTTATCCATATTAAACTGCTATAACTTATCCATATTTAACTGCTATAACTTATCCATATTTAACTGCTATAACTTATCCATATTTAACTGCTATACCTTATACATAGATGTCAGATTTATATTTACTATATTTATTGTTATACTGTATAGAAGGAATTAAGACACAGGTACTTATACTATCATGAGTTGAAGGCTTTGAATGGGAAAAGGCCCTTAACGCTATGTTGACATACAGAAAACAATGTGTATGTGTGGATAAAACAACTATATAAAGAAAAGATGCCCGCAAGAAAAAGATCTAGATAAGAGAGACTGTAATAAATAAACCATTCATAACATAGAAAGTCTAGCTGGTCTTAATGTATCAAGGGTTGCAAAAACACTCACTTTATAGTTCATTCTGCGTTGTTACTGATATTTCCCTTTCGCTACCTTTATTTACATTCATGAAAAATCATTACTTTCATAATAAACTTTCTATTTGTAAACCCTTGAGGCATATTTTTTGGTTCATTTTGTAACATGGGTAGATAACTAAATCTTATTGTCATACTTGATTTGATGTAAATAAGTTTTAGATGAAAGCTGAAGCCAGTAGACTGGAAAGTAATTTGTTGTTAATTTTTCACTGTGTGGATTATAGCAGTTGATTATATACGCTGCCTAAATTCCACTTCAAACTGTTCCCTGTTTCATTAGACACGTTTAGATGGCGCTTTCATCTTACACCAAAATGTAAAACAAACTTATCCAGAGAATAGTCCTGTGTCACTGTCTTATTAAATGTCTTAAATCTCTACATATAGTCATACAAGAAACCTCTCTTGAAAAAGTAAACTATAATGGAACATGTTTGCTTATTGTTGCTTGAATATGAAATAACCTAGCACATTATATTTATCATATTTGTTCTGAATTTGAAATACAACTATTACACAGTAACACCACTTATATAGTCAATTATTATATCATGTACATGTACAAGTTTCAGTGTAAAGCAAAATATGAGCACTGAGTATTAATATTATTGGCAAGTGTTTTTCTTCGCCAGAATGTCTCACCTAGCATGTCTATGGATTTTAACCCAAATTATGAACTTTATGTGTTGCTTTTTATCAATGTTTTTGGGGCCAATTTCATAACCCTATTTGCGTATGTGTGAGTAGAGGAGGGGGTTGCAGGGAAACAGTTTTAACAGCTAACTTATCAAGACCCAGATAGGACTATTTCCCTTACATTGTGTAATATATGACATTTCAAGGTATGTGAATACGTAATCATATAAACATTCCACTTTGACTTGTTGTGTTACCCTGATTATATTTCACAGGTACAGTATGTGGTATTTTTATGTAGGTTTTAAAGAAAGGTTTGAAAAAAGCACACAAACAGTGTATAATGATATAAGATAGTTAAATAATATTTGCATTATAAAAATTTTACTTGCCTGAGTGAATTAAGTGTGAAAGGTACGTAAACATGTGAATGTTGGTTTGTTGGTGTGAATTGAAATGACGGCCGAGATGTCCAGTTTTAAATATGCGTAACGGTTACACCAATGGAAAGGTGCACAATAATTATGTTCTTGGACAAACATTTATACAAATGGACATGGCTATCTCCATGTCGCGTCATGTTAAACTGTTTTATTAAAAGGAAAGCTCTAGTATGTTGAGTTCTTAATGTTTTGACAAATAAAACTGGTCCAATGTTTTCTGTTTTGACAAATAAAACTGGTCCAATGTTTTCTGTTTTGACAAATAAAACTGGTCCAATGTTTTCTGTTTTGACAAATAAAACTGGTCCAATGTTTTCTGTTTTGACAAATAAAACTGGTCCAATGTTTTCTGTTTTGACAAATAAAACTGGTCCAATGTTTTCTGTTTTGACAATTGATTTATTTTATAATAGCATGCACATTACACTGCACTATGAAGGTTACATTCCGATTAAGTGGAAGATTTTCTGTTTCGTTTCACCACTCTATGTTTTAAACCACGATTTAATATTTTAAATAGAACATGACTCAGTAAACATTTTTTAACAGCCTAGATATAAACCTTCAATGGGGTAAGACAAAGTCATCATGTGTTGTAAAAATACTGTTTTTTGTAAACACACTTGCTTCTAAAAAGAGCTGTTATAAAAGGGGATCCAATTATAATATAATAATTGTTAAATATGTTTTGGCTTAAAATTATGAACTTGAAATTGATACTTGTAACTGACATTTGAGCTGGCATTGATGAATTCTTTACACTGAGTTAAAGACAAATACTTTCTTAGAATTGAATATGTATACTTATTAAATTCCCCTTGTAAAACACATCATGAAAAAGTAAGCAGTACAGTTGCAATGGGGAGCTAATCCTTGATTATTGAAATAGGTACTATAAGATTTCAGATTGATTGTTTTGGTCTCTTTCTTATGATGCCTGAAGTCTACACCAGTTTTAATGTAGTTTAGTAAATCTAGTCATAAATAACGTCTTTCTCTATAATTCTATATTGTTACATTTGATATGTAAATCAAGGACAAAAATAAACATCCTCTTTAGTTGTATAGTCAATCAAACAAAGTACATGTAACAGACACACAACAACAAACACATAAAAACAATGTACAGTGTAAATCAAATATCGTGACATATCTTGATTGCAAAAATAATCAACGGTAAATTTCTCTGGATATAAAATATATAAAAATGATATATATAGAACTCTCATATCAGGAATGATTGCGACAATGTTGAACATATAATGATATAGAATATACACATGAAATGAAAACGATATGTTAGTTTCTATTGATTATCACAGAGATAGTTATGTAAGTTCTTATGAAACTTTTCTTGTAAAACTTCCATATAAGGAACATGGCTTTAAACTAAATACATACAGCATTCAGTTTATTAGTTGTATCCATTGTTTGATCACCTTACATACTTGTGTCATGTGACTTGTTTGACCCCATTTAAGTTCAATCCTGTAAGCATGGCACAGAATTGAATAAACAATTAGGGAAGATACAATTATGGCCAGCAAACTTGTATTCTCAACCTAATATAGGACAGTTCACAGTTAGACATGCACATTGCAACATCTAGAGTGTCTTGTAACTTATCAAACAAATAATAGTACTGATCTTGTAAAAGAAATAAGATAGACTTTTTTTAGTATGTTTTACAATTTGTTGTATGCTATGACATTTTGTATAACTCATCAACCTGCATGTTGTCTCAGACTTACTGATTATAAAAAAATGTCACATTGTAGTTATTGAAGTTTTTTTACACAAGTATCCTGTAATGTAAAAATTGTTTATAGCATTCTTTATGCCATTTATGGTCAACAGATTAATTTTGGATGTTCAGCTTTTTTTTGTTATTCCATTAATTTTTGTGATTGTATTTTTCTGAATGCTACTTATCGAGTTCCATGTATGCAAGTTTGACCAAGAAATGTGTCCATATACGGTTCTGTAGCCTACAAAATAGCACATATAAAAGAATAACATTGACAATAACAAAACTTAACAATTTAGATCAATAAACAAAGTCTAAGGTACAGTATTGCCTTTTGTATGGTAAGCTATTTCCCTTTTGGGTTTGTTTAACCTATCCTATCAGATCCCTAGGTTCTCAGAACAACAAGAACAAAATATTTCTATAGCAACCAGTTGAAAATAAACAAAATGTGAAATAAACAAATACACTTACAGACACAAAGCACCTGGTAAAATAAGAAGTCTTAGTGTTATGGTCACATAGTTTTAAAATACTAGTAGATACTCATTTAGATTAGCTTTAAAATTGACACTTGATCTGTTAGTGTTACAGTATTCTGTCCATTAGACAATAATGTAAGTTTCTATATGTTACAATTGTTAACACATGTACTTTTGAACCTATGATAACTCACATGTAACATTTCCAACTGTCTTGTGTTGTCTGGATTCCACCTACAAACAATCCAGTGTGAGTTATCTTCAAGAACACACATCACAATGATCTTAAACTCCAAAACCTAATCACAACATCAGAATGGATACTTAGTACATGTATATATAATCACTTTAAATCCAGTAAGTCTTATCTACTCCATTACAGTGAATTCAAACATGGATACGCTCAGTTGCTCAGTCCAATCTGTTTGCGGTAGAGTGAAATTACTCTTTCTTTATGAGAAAATTATCATTCTGTAATAGCAACACTATTACAAGCTTTCTTCACATTCTTTTATTTTCTCTGGCATTACCAACTCTTATCTCTTCATCGCATTTATAATATGCCTTAATGTTGACAGACACTTTATGATTGTTAACAAGTAACTGTTACACGGAATTCTAATCCCAGAACACAGCGCATGATTGTTAACAAGTAACTGTTACACAGAATTCTAATCCCAGAACACAGCACACAGTTGTTAACAAGTAACTGTTACACGGAATTCTAATCCCAGAACACAGCGCACGATTGTTGACAAGTAACTGTTAGACGGAATTCTAATCCCAGAACACAGCGTACATGCAGTCTCTGGGCACGTTTAACATCCTTTGAAGCAGTAGATGAAATACAGTTGTGAATGGAAATGCATCCTTTACTTATGTCGAACACTTTTATATAGCATTATGGTAATAATGCCAGTATTCCTTGCACATTTTCTTGGCACCAAAGGTTTTAAAGCACAATTTAAATCAAATGTAGACACACTTTCATTTAAATCCATTTGCCTTCTGAAATATCACTATATTCATTGGATGATGTTTCTGGACGTTTTGTAAACCCATCATTTACATATCCATGACCATTAGCTCCACTGGAATATTTAGATCCATTTGGAGCTTTAGGCAAAGGTCTATCTTCGACAGCATTTGTGTAATGACCACCAGCTGATAGGTTGGCATTAACATACCCATCTTTTGATGAAGACGGCATTGGTGTACCATTAACACCTTTCTCATTTAAACACTGATAACTTCCTGCTGATATCCTGCCTTTGTGTGCCATATCTCCATTTGAAATTATTTTAACCTCAATATCATCTGGAGTAGCACTTTCTTTTTGAGGTTTCTTAGCAAATCTTTTAGCACCTTCACCAGCCTGTGGTAGGGTGTTTCCTGGTTGATAGCTGACAGCATGTACTGTTGGTGGTAATTTCTTGTTCTGGGCACTGTTTGCCTTGAGTAACACACACAAGATAACTATAATCAAGATTACAAAGACAAAGCCCCCAGCAGAAGCACCAACAATGACTGCAATGTTAGCTTGAGGAGCTTCTGTGACAGCTTCAGTTGTTGTAGTCATTGGTGCCTTAGTGGATCCAGACTCACATCTCATGTCAGTACTCCTGTACTCCCCATCTATGTTCAGTGTTAAACAAAAGTTGTAGGATCGTTGTGGATCCAGCTTGTGAAAAGTATGTTCCTTAGTGTTCTTTGATAAATATATATCCTTCTCTGGGTAGTCTGTTATTCCCAATTTTACGTCAACAAGGTGAGTTTCATCATGAACTAACCATGTCAATAATACATAATCTACTCCACTATCTAAAACAGTTAGAGTAAAAGTTGGTGTTTCTATTCGAGGAGGTTCAGTTGATTTTGTTGTTGTGCTGGATGGTGTTGTTGTTGTGGAAGTTGTGGTTGTTGTTGTAGCATACAAGTCAGGACAACTTGGGATGGGAAAGCCGTCTGGACACAAGGCACTGCTATTAAAATCTGTGAAATATTTACCACGAAGTGCTTCAGGGGTTACACACACTCCAACTAAGATTGCAGCAAGGTCTGTTTCAACCTGGTTGTATACCCAATCATGCAACCACTTTAATGCACAGTCACAATGTAAGGGATTTCCAAAAAGTGCAAGTGTTGGTTTATAAGGAAAGTCGTAGAGGACACAACTATCAACTGTTGTTATTTTATTGTTTCTTATCTCAATATCTCTCAGAGTCGATTTAGGTCCAAAAAATGTTGCCTGGTTAATTTCACTGATGTTATTAATTGACAGAAACACTTTTTCCAGTTTCACATTGTATCTAAATGCTTTGTCTGGGATTTCTGTCAAACCAAGGCTTTCTAAATTCAACTCAGTTACATTAGGCAACTTAGCCACTAGGTCCCACAGTTCTGTATTATTGTATGTGTTAAATTCCAGTAGCAATTTTTGTAGTCCTTCAATTCCTTGAAATGCATTTGGATGTATCGAAATGGATCCAGTTGACAGTTGATTGTTGATTTTTAGTTCAACAAGATTTGGTGTACCTTGAAAAACTCCATCATCCAAGGATGTCAACATGTTATAACTGAGGTCGACTGTATGAAGATTATCAAGGCTGTTGAACGCGCCATCAACTATGGTTGTCATTCCTATTTCTTGTAATATTAAATACTCCAATCCTTGCAAGGTATTGAAAGTATTGGCTGGTATATCTCCAAGTTTTACATTGTAGCTGAGGTCTAGATGTGATAATACATTCCATGTTCCATCAAGAAAGTCCAAAGAACTGCTAGATGTTTGCTGTAAATGATTTGCTTTGAGTATCAGATGGGTCAAAGTGTTCTTTATGCCATCCAAAGCATTGGTGTCTAACGTAGTAAGGGCACTGTTTTGTGTTAAACTCAGCTCAGTCAAATTATTCAGTAATGAAAATGTTTCACCAAGTATCCTTACCACATGTGTCCCTTTTATTTCTAAAGTTGTAAGAGCTCCTAGTGTTTTAAGGGTAGGTATAGGCAGTTCTGTCATACTTGGTAAATCTGACAAAGTAAGTTTCTTCAGAGAGAGTTTTAGTACATCGAATACTTTAACTGTTATAGAAGATAGATCCTTAAAGTTTTCTAGTGTTAAAGTTTTCAATGTTGGAAATAACAATGTTTTGTTCACTGTAGTTTCCTTATAACTCCCTAGATACAGATTTTCCAAAGTTGTTATGTCAGGAATGTCCAAAGCACCATAAGGTGGAGGGCCACTTTTATCTCCTTCCATTGATAAAGTTTTCAAATTGGATTGTCCTACAAATGCATAATCACTTACACTAGATATAGGATTCTTCCGCAAATCTATCTCAACTACACTGATATTTTCAAAAGCATTTGCATTAATTGTAGTAATGTTATTACATGCTGACCCAACACACGAGCCTGTTTGTGAAGAACTAAAATCTAGTTTGCCATATGTGATCCCAGTGTTTGTAAATTGAGGTATTTCTGTGAGACTTTTAAACTTGCAAAGAATGTTTTGCACTTCACCCACTTCTTCGCAGTCACAAAGTGAGGCTGGAACTGTAGGTGATACACAGGAATTCACACCTCTAACAGTCACCATGGCAACCAAGACCACAATCATCATGAAGATGTAGTCAGACATTGTTCTCATCCTGGGGTCCTCAAGTATTCTTATGTTACCTGTAGATAGACAGTGTAAATATAATACGATTATAAAACAGTATCAATGGAAATCAAGTGAAAATTATTTAAAATGTCTATACTTTTGGTGAATATCTGTTTTGTTTTCTTATGAATATGAGCACTACAAGTTCATGATGAATATATTTCTTTGTTTTGTATTTCTTCTAAACTACAATAATTGATTTGTCAAATTCAAAAGCAAGCTTGGCGCCACCAACCTAAACAGATGGATGAGAGTGTACCAGGTAAGGAATTACCCACATTAAGTTTATACAATTTGAAAAAATCATCCCCAACAATATTGATGGTTCATAAATACTTTACCTTATTTGGTATGTGGAATCTAGATCTTCACTTGTTACTGAATCTTGAAACTGTGTCATCTGCACATGTTTATCCGGTTGTGTTTTAACTTTCTTTTTTTTAAACAAACAGAGAAACACTTTTTTCACTTCTGGGTACAATCCAACCTGCAAGATACGAAAATAGCCCGCCCGTTTTAGGTAAACTTATCTTGTGTCAACAAAATGTTTATAACATAGTTTGATTGTCACAAAGCTGTGATTCCACTGTGTTAAGATCCTTTTCATTCACAAGTTAAAAACATTAATGTTGTAATCTATCAGCGATCGAAATTCTAAGTGTTTAGTCCATTTACACACAAATATCGCTGTCTGACTCATTTGTGACCTGAACTTTCAATAAAACTATGACAGTCTTCTTCAGGTGTGTATTGTAAAAGCTGTACACACCTATGGTTGGTTTACCTGGTTAGAGGCTACCAATGGGGAAATTGTTAATTGAATAGAATGACTTAACTCCCTTTCATGATGATTTGTTGTATAGAAAAAAGTGGGTAACTCCCCTTTCAACAAGTATTTGTTCAGAAAGATTGTTGTTATTTGTATATTTAGAGTGCATTTAGAGCCAGTTTTTGGTATACTACACTGAACCAAGGCTATTGTATTGTTCGGGGGTGTTAACAGCTGTTTGGATTTAGGTGGTTAACTATATTGATTAAAGTCCTTTTAACAATATTGATAACTTATGTTGATAGGCTAAATCATACGTGTGTTTACATGTTAGAAAAATGGACCCAAATGGTATAATGAATAGTTGTAATGATAATCCCAGCTTGTTTGTTATCAAAAGGGTGTTGCTACATGTAAATGGGTAGCATTGGTTGTTAGTATATACACAGCAAAATGAGACCTTTATCTGTTAACCTTGGTAACTTATGTGTTGTGATCCTAAAAGCTAAGATGATTAGACAATAGTTCAAGGGTGACAGCTGAATGGTTAAACAGTTATGTGAGATAATGACACTCTTGCCACTGTTCATTGATAAAACCTGGCTATTGTTTAGGTAAATGACACACTTATCATTTAACTTGTACGACTGGATAGTTTGGAATTGTCAGATGAAAAGCTTATACATGTACATGCATGGTGAAGAGGTTTTTATATTGATAGATTATGAAATATAAAATGTTGATTGGTAACCATTGTATACTTGATCAACTTGAATGAGGATAAGTTTAGAGTTATTGAGCAGTTGTTGTCATCATCATTTGCCGTGTGTCATTTAACTGCAATCTTTCCTTCATTAAATTACATTATGCATGGTTTCTATAATGCTTTACTAAATTGTTCTAAAGGAACGTTCTTAGAAAAAAACAATTGCCATTCTAAACCCTTTAACTATTGAACTAGAAAACATTCATCAACCATAAATATAGATTTTTACCAGGATTCACTGACTAGATGTATGATTGTGAGACTTAAGTACAGGATATAGCAATAACTAAGTACATCAGTACCAGTGTATCAGTAGAAGTACACTTCATAGTTGAAATACACTTTAGTTGTTAACTGCTCTGCAAGAAAACTGATTACATGCCGGTAGATGCTGATGCTAATGCTGACACAAAAATACCCAGTAAATCTACCTTCAAGATCATTGTGTATTAGCTATAACTGTTTCTCTCGAGAGTTAAAAGCAAACAACTTTAAAAAAATGAGACAGTTAAATAGATATACAATGTACATGTTTTCTCATGATGTGATATACTTAGATATAGAATTATAACTTAATAAAAAATAAATGAGAAATTATAACTGTTAAATTGGCAATAATATGATTGCTATGTTCTATTCAAGTCCTACATAGTCCTGAATCTATTTCTTTACTTGTATCTTAATTTTTTCTTTTTTTTAAACATATAAAAATGGGTGAATATAAGTGTTATTGTATGTCTTTATCCATTATTTACTCATATCTGAAACATGTAATAAGATAAAACTCACAATAACTTACCAATATAGATTTATAAATCCTTCTTTCTTTCTTTAATATAGTTAAAACAATCAACACAAACTTCTTGTTTCTATCCAAATGTCTAACCAAACAGACTTGTGTTTATTTTTGGTCAGTTCTTTATCGGATCACATGTAAACTAACTCTTAATAGTAAGACAATGATTTTGAAATTACTTGATTTTATGTGGTCAAATTATTTAAGTATTCGTGAAATGTTAGAGATTGTTGTTTGTATGTGAAACTTTGGGAATTCTTGCAATTTAATGTGTTATGTATAGAAGCTCTTTATGAGGACCTTCAACCATGGAAGCTGTAAACATGTGTTCACATGGAAATGTGTTAATTATCCAAGCAATGGAAATTCCTATTGTTATTCACACATGTAGAAGTTAATTGTTTGTTTGACACTTTTTGATATTTTTTGACAGGTGATCAAGACCTATTATTTGTCAAACTGAGTGATTAACATCAATTAAATGAAAACAATCCATTAGTGAACTCAGAGGCTTACCAATGTTGACATTTTTGCTGGCTATTTTTGTGTCATTTTGAGATTTATTTGACCCTTCACAA
>ENA-OREC01002171-OREC01002171.1-marine-metagenome-genome-assembly--contig:-NODE-2171-length-10623-cov-12.822682_pt1 | contig 10623 bp, 7 predicted proteins | sample MGYA00248626_ERZ508543 | MGnify/ENA primary metagenome ERZ508543 (study PRJEB26211, sample SAMN05518279) | marine metagenome | isolation source: Puget Sound, Washington, USA | host: Bankia setacea...
CGTATCTCCTCATTTAATGTAACTTAACTAAGTTTTACCGTGTCATAAATGATCTTCTCATTTAAACATCGTAAATATTTCACGAAGATCTACGACAGCTGTACCCCACCCTTAACTACTAACACTTACGTAAATGTCATTGGTGCTGCCTTTGACAACTGATAAAATAATGAACATAATGATAGTAAGTCTTCAAAGAGTTGTCATAACTGTGTTTTTGACAAGTGTTTATCGTTAACACGTTACGCTTTTTATACACCCGAAGGGTTTTATTATGTTTGACGCAAGCTGTCCGTCTCCCCGTCAGTCCGTTAACAAATTATTTTGAAAACAACTCCTCCAACAGTTTTCAGTGGATGATCTTAAACTCTTCTAGGATTGTCACCCACGGTATGTAGTTGTGCGTTTAGGCTGGCTGGATCTTTTTATTCGTGTTTTTCTCACAGAGTTATGCCACTTTTTCAAATATTTTCTTATGCATATATAGCAAATTCCTGTGAACACAACTCCTACAGCTTTTAGTGGATGCTCTTGAAACCTTCTAGGAGTGTGACACATGGTACGTATGTTTGCATTAAGGCTGTTTTTTTTCTTATTCCTCCTTTCATAACAGAGTTATGGGCCTTTTGTTTTTGCTTTAAATTGATGTTTACGAGTAATAATTGTTTTGCATGGCGCTTACAGTTTTACCATTGACTGGTAGTTCTGCTTTGTCTAAGGGTTCTTACTGGACGTTGATTTGATAAGTGTGCATGTTTAAGCAGTATCAATATATACCTACATATACTATCAGCATTGTATTTTGTTACCTGCAGTTACATTGCATTGTATAGGTCCCTAGGACTATTGAACAAACCTTCATCTAACATTACACAGAAGCGTTGACATGACACAGGATGACATACAACAATGCATGTATCTAATCAGTTCTAAAGTTATATTCATGTCACTGTTCCTCTCATAATCTTCTAGTATAGTGTATTGACTCCTGTACAACTGCTCCTTTTGATAATATAGAGAGATGCGGACTGCAGTTATGAGAAGCTGTTGGTATTACGTATGGGACGGATAAGCTTGTAAGAGTCTCCTGTGCTCTAGGCTGTTATGGACTGTACGACGTTAAAATCCGTTGGATCACGTGATATATAGCGGTTAGAAATTTCTTCGACGAAGTCAAGCGTGATGAACAAACAGGAAGAATAGATGGGGAAGTTAATTAATTGTTCAACTACCCACCCACTATGTGTTTAGTTTCTCTTCACAGTTCACAAGAACTACAAACGTGGCAATAAAACACTACACGTTTCATCCATTGTAACACGTGTTTGTATATACATACCAGAGGGTGTTGTCGGGTATGGTGCTGTGCACGAGACGCCATCACTGGCAAGGTACTGCCCGTCTGCACATTCGCACGTGTGGCCAGATGGTGTGGGCAAACAGAACGAGCTACAGTCACCCTTACCATCGTTAACAGAACATGGAGCTGACACTGACAAAACAAACAGAATAAGTAGATGTAAATACATGTAAATACGTAAATGACATTACTGTAGAAATGGGATGGTGGTAAGAATTGAATTTCAAATACATTTGTATAGTTACCAATTCTTATGATTAAGCGTTTGAATATTTCACTCAGCTATGTTTGTATTATAAATATAGTACTATAGTATGTCCAAAGATATCATTTGCTGTCAAGTCGAAAGAATTTCACAAACAAATGAGAAAGTGTTGAATAAAGAGACATATATTTCTATAACCGACTTTTGTGAAGGTCTAGATGACAGTGTTAAAAACAGTGTTAATGGTTTGACAGAGTTCTGAACTGAATAGAAGAAATGAAACATATCTCGGGATAAGAAAAACTTCAATTTGATTGTAGACAGGAAATTATGTTGTATATTTACCTGTGTATGGAGCATTAAACAAGGCCAACGAGTCGAGCCGGCCCATTTCGGGAACATTTACGACGGTTGACACCACAGCACTGTTGCTGGCCAATACGCGCTTTATGTACCTGTAAACAAAATAAACATAACTGATACCAAGACAACGTCATTTTATTAATATTGAAATAGAATATAACGCAGCCAGATGTTCTTTTGTAGTTTAAGTCTAGAACCACATTTGAAATATACAACAGTCGATGGCATAACCAGCTAAACTATATTACAGCGAGACAATGTAAATTATTATGTCATCTTTAGAAAATGAGTTCAACTTTATATTCGACTGTCTACTATGTCTTAAATAAAGATACTCATTGAAATATGAATGGCAACATATTGATGCAATAGTTTTTTGTTTAAATGGTTATAGACATAAAATGAATCAAATTATCAATTTACATTTCTAAAGCGTTTCCCTAATTACTTTCCTTAATTTCACTCTGTTTGTGAATGATTGTTTATGTATGTTGGTGTTGATGTTATGAGTTATCATTGTGTGTGTACAGGTGTCTTGTTTTGTGAATGTAATGTATATAACACAATGTGTATCTTTATTGATGTGTATTTATAACTTGTTTGTTAGATATTGTGGCGTAATTTACGGACAGATTGCCTATATTTTCTGCAGAAACTACCAAATATACTACTGTGTTTATATAATGCTTATACTTGTCAAATACTGACATCTATAACTTAATTCGTCTCTTTAAAATGCGCTTATTTTGACTTCAATATACACAATATCTATTTAATGTTTACTGTTTTAACAGTTGAATTATTTGTCATTATATTTACCTGTTGACATACCTGTATACATTGTATATATCCACATGGGTCTATGACCTTCTGGTATGTTATTAGAATAAACATTGAAACTTTGAAACTTACATATGAGTTAATGGTTCATTGCATTAATATATATGGGGAGGTCCACATACACCCGCAGAGGTTTATATTTACGTTCTACTCCAGCCGGTGTAATACACATAGTTGTCGGCATATTGTACGTCCCTCAGATTAGCTCCATCGTCCGTATAGAACCGTGACAATTGTTCACCCTCGTAGTCCATGCTGTATATTATATCAGTATAAAAGTCGGCCACGTACAACCGTTTGGCTGAAAATACAAAATATAATCATGTGCCTGAATTAATAATATAGATGTAAATATACGCTTTAGTGCAATGTCGATTATATGGTTAACTGCCTTGTGATATTGCTATTGGCGACGATATGTTAACCATAAATATGACGTATGTAACTGTCTCCGCCAATCAGAGATCACACAAAACATTATATGTGAAGAGTCTATGAGAGTGTATGAGAGGGCGTGTCATGTGTTTACATCAGACCATTCCTAAAGTATGGTAATGGAAGATGGGAGTGTGACCAATTTTAAGCTGGGGGTTCATTCATGCATCCTGTTCCAACGTGTTGCACGAGAATTACGAATACTTTTAAACATAACCAATATTCTTACCGAAGTTATGCATTTAGACAGCACGGTTGGTTTGACCTGCTACCGGAGGTAGTAAGTGATGTAATGTAAAAGGTTTAATGTAGATTCAAACTGATTAGAACAAGACAAGATACATAATTAATCATAGTTAAATTGGGTACCTTGTTACGTTTTATATTGAATACATTTGTCAACAAAACATGTTCGCTACCTTTAGACCAATAGTCACAAGCTATACATGAGTGTAAGTTGCAATGTCATACAAGGTTTAAATCGGCTAGATGGCACTGTGCGGATCTTCATAACATACGGCCGCCCAGTTTATATCCTGAAGAGCCGTCATCCTGTCGCCTAACCTGTATATACACGGTTTTTGGTAGTCGCGCATATAATACGAGTTATTTAGATTTGCAAAACTTGCCGAGGCGTCCAATCAAAATCAACGTAACAAAGCGAGTGTAGCAGGAGTATATTTCACCGAGTGTCTTGAATTGGAAACGAGTGAAAACATGTTTAATAAATGCAATTCAACCGTTTATAATGTTATTTGCACTACTCAGATCAGTGTAATATGGATTATTTTATTTAACTGAACCTTTCCTTTCTTCTATTTAAGGTAAACATATTGAATAAAGTAGTTACAAATGAAATATCTACCTTGCATTAAACAATATTTACAAATCTACCATAACAAAGACCAACAATTTAAGAGAAACTATTTGCTCATAAAGTTCAGCCTCATCTTTCGATATATTTACTTGTATATTTAAAATGTTACTGTTTTAAACTGAATTCATTATTTTACAGTGACATGAAGGTCAATTATGTAACACAAGTGTTAAAGCAAGGCAGTAACATCAAAACGACATCCTAACTACATACTCGAATTTGAAAACACGAACCCGCATTTATTGCAAGTATATCTAGGCGCGTGGATCAATATAGAAATTGCATCGAAAATCATGTTTGTTTGTCCATTTTCAACATCGTACATATTGTTTAATGGAAGTTAGTTGGTTCATTTTAGCGACTTTCAATATTTGAACAGTTTACCTCCAAATTAGAACCACAAACTTTAAGCATAATTAAAAAGGATAAAAGTCTGTTACAAACGGCTGGATGATACATAAAGTTATGTTTTGAAAAGAGAGATAATCTAATTAAGCACATGAAGTTCGTTCTAATTCTCAAGACAAAGTGTAGTATTCAATACAACTTGCATATTAGAACCATTTGATTATGATCGTACACAAAATACTTTCTCAAAGTCAATGTACTCTATGTCTATTCACCTTCATAGTCCGCAGTAATACCAGCAGCAGAAGCAAATCCTTCTTGGATGGTTTTTATGTTAGTTCCGTCCATATGAGATCGGTACAACTTGTTTTCTTCGTAATCCGTCCAAAACATGTAGCTAAGGGTTCAAAGAAACAATGAGGTTCAATATTGTTTGACATGTAGTGTGTACCTTGGACAATGAATACTCCAATATCCAATAGCAGCTATTGTGTCGAAAAATAACCTAGCGTTTTTAAGGATGTACCATACTAAGTAAAAGCGTAAACCAGTCTTCATTTTCATTCATGCCACTGATCGCCTTGCCTGCTTGAAACGGATACTGCATCGTGGCTGCAGCAGAATAGTTATAAAATAGAAGTACCTTAATAAGAATCTGATAACCACACACATGACAATTTAACCTTTCTCACACTGATGATTACAATATCACAAGAGACAGATACTGGCTTCTAATTATAGAATAAGTTCAACCTTTAGCAATATTTGACTACTGTCAATACAACGCCAAACACTAAACTGTTCTCTGCGTGCGAATGTGTGGTCTCGCTTTGTCCTGTAATGGCCACATTACTTGGTACAAGACAAATAGAAATAGAAACAATTCATTTAGAAGATCTTGTCACTATGCCTGACTTAAAGCTTACATTGCGCCAAAGGGTTCATTTGGCGATAGCAACGTTTACAGGAAATATCATTGTTCTATACATACCCCTCCTTGGGATCAACTACTATACCCCTCGGTTTCTTGCCTGTGCTGATAAGCTTCTTATGTGTGCCATCCAGAGCGAGAACACCGATACCTGCAAATGCTGTTGTATTAGTTGTGCTGGAGCGTACAGATGTGTAAAATACGTTTCCAGTGGTGTAGTCTATTGCAAAATGGTCTGCATATGATCCAATCTTATCTGAAAATATAAACCTCAAACTAAGAAGTTACTATTACATTTGACTAACTACGTTTTTTGGCTGAGCTTTGCGTCAATGGTTCCATATGGTTAAGAGTTGTCATTGTGCTAAGTTGTTTTCATGTTACAGTGTAATGAAATGAAATATCAGATTATTACAATGTTTCAGTTACATACCTAGATTCCCCAGGACAGTATAACCCGAGCCGTCAATATTCACTTTTTGTATCAGTCCAAGGGCTGTATCGGACCATACTATTTGCTTTCTGACAACATCGAACACAACGGCACTTGGTTTCTGTATAAACCCAGAATCTAACGCCCTCACTGATTTGTCAATGAGAGACACCTGGTAGATTTCATGATGGGTCCAATCAGTGACGCACATGAAGTCCTCGGTTAAAGGATCTGTTAAAACAAAACATCGTAGAATACAATTTTCAAACACTAATGATGTGTCAGTGTGGTGTTACATGTATAACCAAATAAACAATATTGTGTTGTCTTTTGCTTAAACATGAAAATCATTTTTTTAGTTGCTACACTCGCTTTCTAAATGTAAATTTATTTTTAACACATACATGTAATAACCTTAGATTGAAGTGACAGTGGGTAGAAGTTTGCTCCGATGTTTAGACATTAAAGTAAGTACATGTATAGTTAGGTGATTGTGCACAACCTAACACAGTGTGTGCTGTGTACCTAGAACCGGTGTATCGTAAAGATACATGATTGAACTAAAAAGTTGAAATACGTTAATATAGAGAAGATAATATGTATATACCTATATACAATAAAGTACATGCATGATTTAGTTGATACACATTGGTAAACAGAAATAATGATGCTCTAGGGGGGTAGAGCAATTGACAATAACAGCATGAACTCGGTCTAGAAGTACCTGAAGAACAGGAAATCCCGTCTGTATCCAGGGTATAGCCGAAGTTACACTGGCAAACCTTACCACTTCCTTGAGGCAGACAGATCTGTTCACAGTCACCATTACGAACCTGGCACGGACCTAGTTCAAACCGAAAAAAGGTTTAGCACCTATTAATATATATATACACATAGCATTAAATGAGACTCATTGGACACGACGATTGGACATGTGCTACATTTACGTTTCGTGATATTATACATGTAGCAGGACGTGTTGTGATATATTCAAACACAGTTGGACCACTCAATATGGGTATATCGTTCAAATTAGTCCATGTGACACATACAACTTATCACAGTTACAATGACCGATAACACATACGTAATATCAACATGTAACGTGGTTTTATATTGACGTGTGGTTTTAGTGCAATGTTACACTGATTGTACTTAGTGTTTGGGGCTGACTCATCTCGTCTAGAATCTTCAGATCTGTTAGACCTTGAAGTCTTTTCGTCTCATACCAGCTTGTATTTAGAATAGAAGACACGTATATGGTCGAGTCAATGTCGATAGTGATCAGATGGCTCTGTAAATGAAACAAAAACAAACTGCGATACTTGGTGATCTTTTAGTAGTACCTTTCTGGAACCAGTTAAACAACGTTGGATATTGTTGAGGTTCCAATAAAGCAAAGTGTACATAATATATGTCAATCTCCAACACAGTGATCCCCCGACAAGTAGAATAGATCTCTGCAAACGTCTCACGGTTTTATAATAGTATTGTAAAACGCAATTATGGTCACTATTTTGCTTTTTAGAAGCTATTTTTCTTTGTGTTTAATTCTTAACTTGTGACATAAAATATGATATTACTATTTGAGATGAAATTCCATTTGAAATTGGCAATATATGTAGGGACTATATCGTTGTGTACCAATTTCTAAGTAATTTGGCCTATGTATCATCTGATAGAATGAAAACATTGATCATAATTGTTTAGGGATTATGACAAAAAACATCATGATGAGGGACTGCCAAATGCATTTTGTTTTAATATTTAAATGAGAAAAAAAGAGATTCTGATGATTTTCTTCCGTCATTTTGTTTACCTTCCTGCCAAACATCAACCGTTATTGGACTACTTTTTAGACATTGGCAGAGATTGAGAGAGACTGCAAAGAAAGACAACTCAACTATGCATGGTATATTGAATATATATATAGTCAACGAGCGGCCACAATTCAGACCAATACACACGAGTTGTCTACTTTTTACTTTCTATTTAACACCTATGTTTTTTTAAATAACCAGTCATGTCTTAAACATGTCTTACTCTCCATCTAATACTATTAACGACTTAGAGTATTGTGAAGAAGGTTGTTGTTATGGTGAAATGTTTGAAAGGTATAATTTTACAATTCATAAGTTTATTTTAGCGTACCTTGTACAACAGCAGGTGTTCTGGTAAAACAATGTCCTCCTCCTCTCGCAGTGGATCGAAACTAGAACCTACTAAGTCTTTCTGATAAATAGTGTTGCCGTGGGAAAAATACAACCTGTAGGAACATGAACAAGTTAAAACAGTAATTTTACAACACAATTCCTTTTCATATGCTTTGTATACACCCGAAGGGTCGTATTATGTTATGACTGAAGCTGTCCGTCTGTTCGTCCGTCCGTTAGCAAATTCTTGTGAACATAACTCCTCCTACTGTTTTCAGTGGATGATCTTGAAACATTCTAGGAGTGTCACTTATGGTACGTAGTTGTGCCGAAAGGCTGAATTGGTTTAAGTTGTCGTTTTAACAGTTATGCTGTTAGCTATAGAGTTTAGTTCACAGGTCAATGTCCATACTTGACGATCTTGACGAAAGCTTCCTTCAGTGATATTTGTAATAAAATCATCTATTTGGATGCAACTTCCCCAACTTGCAGTTGTTATTTTATGACATGATAACATTGTGTATAGTCTTGCAGCAGAAATTCTTATACCTTCATATTTTCAAATATTCTTGTTATCCTGATTTGGGAGATACATTTCCTTCGGGTGTATAATGCACCGGTAGTAGGTGCTCTTGTCACGTGTCTCAGTGATGTATATGAAAGAATAAGAACTTTTCGTTCACGACTTAATTGGCCATAATGGCACCGGATATCATTTTAAAATAAGGTATATGAATATGTTCCTACGGCCACAAAAACGGAACCATATTACTTCTATCATTCGTTTGCTCACACACTGGAGTGGTTTATGTTTCAAATGACAGAATAATGTACAACAGACAGAGGGAGCTGACAAGTAATAAGCGTGTAAGTTTGTAATAAAAATCAATGAAATACTAACTTTTCGTTGATGTTGTCTATCGCTATATCGCCAAAGTGTGTGGACCCAGATTTCATCACAATATGCTGGTTACTACCGTCCATATTTGAACCTTCTATAGTTGGACTAGCATCGTTCGATATCCAAAACAACTGGCTAGTTCTAACCATTGCGAAACAAAAGTAGAAATTAGAAATTCATCGAAAGCAAAAGCTAAAACACAACAAACAAAAAACAACACTAACACACACGCACACATCCATTATAAACACAGATATACACACATACTCGCATCAAAACACCAAATATATCTGATTCATTGTCTCAGCTCTGCAGCACCAATGTCCGTATCGCATGCATGTCTCAATTAGATGTTTTATCTCATTCAAACTTCAAAACATTTGCTTTACTGATATAAAAAGGGTCTAAACCGTTTCTGGAAGCCAACTTTTTGTATTATTCACGTTCGTAAATACATGATCATACAATAGTTTATTAAATATACTGTTATGAAACGAATTCAGGGAATGTTTTTAATCGAGCATTTGGCGATATTTATATTGTTTTAGAACAAGTTTCATTAAAATTAATATTAAAATGGCATCGAGCGCAATATTCATTTTATCACATGGCCTTTATTAAGTGCAAACGGACCCGCCTCTTGACACGTTTCCACGGTTGTCTCGCATGTCGCAACTTGGGTTTTATAAACATATATCCGTAATGATTACAATGAAACGAAGGTATGTGTTAAATATGTTCTCTTACGTTTGGAAAGGCGCAACTGTCAAACTTTGAGGATATGTCACGTTGGTTATGATTGTCTCTCTAGATTGTCCGTTCTCTGACCAAACATCGATTTTGCCAGAGCTTGTACCATAGCTGTAGAACAGGTTCTGTGTTGTCCAATCTAATGCCAGACCTTGTAAATATAACGAAAAACTCTTTAAATGGTACTTTTAGCTCGAATACGCTATCTAATAGTGTACGATTAAAGGTAATACAGCCTCTGTGTTCGGCGCTAGATGACAACCTTTGTAGTCGAATATTTTATAACCCGAAAAAACAAATATATTGTGCATTCCCACTGGTATCTGGATTTGAGGTTTGTTAATTCAAAATACGGCTACGGCCGGCGGACCGCCTCTATTACGCCTGCTTTGCATTTAGCTTAACCTTACCGTTTACCTGAACTTTAGCGCACTAGTTGCCGTCCGTTATAACTACTTTGATTTTAGATGAAGCAACACTGTTAAACATGCTCAATTATATGTCCAATTTGGTGCCATAAAATCATATACAGAAAGCAAGCACAATGAAACTTATACGATGAAAATATTTGGAGTTTACATTTAAGTTCTCATTTAGATTGGTCTAACACACTGTTGCTATGTGTTTTAAATTCAGAACAACACAAATTCAAACTCACTTGTAACTGGTAGTGGTGCTGTTAGTACTTTGGTTTTTATATGGTTGCCATCGATGTCTATCTTGTTTATGTCGCTCCCCTCTACAAACCACACCATTCGGTTTATAGAATCTAAAATCAGTTGTATGAATTTAAAGGTGAACGTGGTATTGCAATAATCGTTCACTTGACAAACATGTTAAGTAAAATATCAAACTGTAATAAAGTGTCTGACAGCTAGACACGTTAGCAAATATGTTTTACCCATGTTATTAAAATATATTCTTAATAATGTATCAGTTTTAGTTTTCGAAACATAGATTTCTTCTTCCTTTGTTAATGCAACACTTGGTACTGCTGATTGACGGTAGTCCTCCTATTGTAACTAGG
>ENA-OREC01002172-OREC01002172.1-marine-metagenome-genome-assembly--contig:-NODE-2172-length-10621-cov-14.034901_pt1 | contig 10621 bp, 9 predicted proteins | sample MGYA00248626_ERZ508543 | MGnify/ENA primary metagenome ERZ508543 (study PRJEB26211, sample SAMN05518279) | marine metagenome | isolation source: Puget Sound, Washington, USA | host: Bankia setacea...
GAAATGAAATTCTATGCGTATTTGGCATTTTAAATTGCGTAATATACGCAGATACGCTGCTTATCTGGGGCACTGGTCAACATTCAAGTAAGGCACAGTTACCTCCCCTTTAAAGATGTGTCAATTGATTTTGACTTCGTAAAAATAACCTCATTCGATCCTAATTTGAATCTATTAATAAGTCACTCTCAACTAAACAATGAAAACAGATAGAAAAATAATAAACAAAAGTCGTTGACTTCGGATGTAGTTAATAATAATTTGAACGATAAAAATCTGTGATCTACATTAATCAAACTGATTTGTGACATTTTATGATTTACAGTCAAAACGTCCCCAAGTCAAAACGTCCCCATCTCTAACCAGATTTTATGACATGGTTTACTTGCTGGATGACTTGAGTCCATTACCTCACAATAATTGTTGCACAGTACATTTACCTTGTGTACGGTTTGCCTGTGTATAGCAGAAAAAATTAGTAAAATAATTTTCTCTGACTCATATGTTCGTGCGTTTTCACCATGCAGCAGTTTTAACTGATTACAGTGTAAGTATCATGAACATGTTTTGTTTGTGAACACTTTATTTGTTGTATTTACAATGCCCCCACTTTAGATATTCAAAACTGAAAACAGATTTGATAAGCTATGCTAATATTAAAATATTTAAACTAAGCACTAACCTTATAAACAATAAATTATTTATTTTAAGGAAACAAATATTCTAGAGTGGGAGCATAGCAATTATTTGCCTTTATGAAGTTTTTATCTCCAGGTTTTATTTATTTTGCTTTCGAAGTGGATTCAGGTCATTCAGTTATTGAACAAAAAGCTTAAATAAATATTACACATTAAATTAATATGCTGCATTTTATGTCTGTTTAATTTAGATCCTGTAGAATAGCAAACATCCTAAACTTTAGTCTGGATATCAAAATGTAACTTCTTTACTAGTATACTACTTCAGTCCAAGCTAATCCTTGTTTGAAGTTTTTCTTACTACAGTGGTGTATGTGTTACAACTTGTGTTGTTTGCTAAACTACAGGTTGTAGTGTAATCATGGACTCTGAAGATGAAAGCAGAGATGATGCTTCAGAGGGAGAAGAAGAAATGGATTCATCAGAAGATTTAGAAACAGACGATGATGAGGAAGGCACAGGGAGTGAAGATGATGCTGATGAGGAAGAGGGTGAAAGTGGTAAGGGACAAGATTCACTAACAGTATTGTTTGCCTCTGATTGCTATCTTTCAGCATTTGATTAAAGCTTGACTTAAAAGTCTCTACACAATAGATACAGCTTGAAGATTATATTTTGTTAATTCATGGCTCTACATATAGTTCACTGTAAGTTTTCTACACAAAATAACAGTATAATTGATGATAATAACTCATCTATTCTTGCATATTGTTATGCTAAAGCACAATACTTTGAAAGAGCTTATTTGGACAAGTTGTATATGGGTGCTGACAAGTAAAGTTTCATGGTACTTGTCAAACAAGCGAGTTTGCTACATACGTATGTTGCTCCTGTTAACAACATGGTATAAATCAAGTAGATATTGAGCCTAGTTTGATAAGTAATTTGTCACCAAAGCAATTTAAGGAGCAAGTTGGGTTGTACTGGTGAGTGGTTTTCAGACTTACTGTAGGGATGCAATCAAATTATCAATGATACCGTTGTGTGAGTACAGATGATTTTGTCTTGGGAAAAAAATGCATCATATCACATGCACAAAAAATCTTCATAATTGGTAGTGTGTTGCCTATATATTATATGTGTTTTTGAATTGGTTTCATTTCTAGATTGGGAAACTGATGATGATAAAGAAGATGGATCTGAAAGTGATGAAGAAGATGATGGTGATGATGATAATGATGATGAGGAGGAAGAAGATGAGGAGGAAGATGACGAAGAAGGTGAAAATGAGGAAGGGAAGATGGCTGATGTTGCGGAGAAAGGAGTTAAAGGAGAAGCTGCTGGAAGTACAACAGAGAATGCAGTTAAAGCAGACCCACTGTTAGTTGATAGTGACAGTGGTGATGATGGGGATGATAGATGTGCAGTGTGTTTGAATAGGTAAAGTTATATTAAACAAGGTGACATGGATAATGTTCCTTATCCATGGAACTACTATAATACTAATGAACTACTGTTTAACAATTATTGGAATGAAATTTAAAGGAAATTATACTTTTTAACTGATAATTGAGAGTAATTGATATTTGTTCCAGAATTGTATTGATTACATTGTAGTTTTTATGGCAAAAAAATGAAAGTAATGAATGGTTTAACTTGTTTTGTTTACAGATTTAGAGATCAAGATGTTGGAACACCAGAGTCATGTGATCATGTGTTTTGTCTGGAATGTCTACAAGAATGGTCTAAAGTATGTATTATACTGATTTACTTGATTCTTCTTTCATCTTTAAACATGAACAAAATAGGTGTGGAAGATTTAAACCCTTTAAACTGTCTGAGAGTTTGGAAAGTCATTCCAAATACCTGATGATATCAATTAACCTTTTAACTTTTGATCTTGATGTTGGACTTTTAACCAAACATCATTAACTGGTCTTTATTGAGTTATAGAATCACTGATCTGTTGCTGTTATTTATTGTTTTAAATTGTGATTTACGTTTTTAAATAACAAGTATGATACTGGTCATGTATGCCTTGATTTATAGTGCATGTTTTTGTCTTTCAGAATTTGAATACATGTCCCATAGACAGACAGGTGTTCAGACTGATATTATGCAGACATGGTGTAGATGATATTGTTTATAAGAAGGTAAATAAAGTACTAACTTGTCTGGAAATGCTTCAAGGTTCATACTCGTGCTGGAACGCTTAAAGAAACTTCCATTTTGATACAAAGCCATGTTTTGCGAATTATATACAGATGACGTGTTTCTGTATTTTCTCTAAAATTATGAGGAGTTTTTAATGTAATTTTTATTGATAACTGCAATTAATTACAATACATTTACAATGTTTTTCATGAGTATAAGAGACTACTGCATCATTCTCTGACACAATTAATGAAGACTTTTAGGGTACATCATTTAAATGTTTTCTGTATGAAAAGATAACTGTTTTAGTCTCTCTTTCTTTTTGATGGAATTAAACGTAAAAATACAGGTGAACAATTCACAAATATATTTTGACTTATATGCTTGAAAGATCCATCCATCAAAACTTAATGAAAAGGTTACCATAGATTACATATGTGACGAATTCCTGTGTACATAGATTTGCTTTGTTGTGTAGATACCAGTAGAGGACATCAACTCACAGGTGGATGAGGATGATGACCTGACATATTGTGAATCGTGTCGTCAGTGTGACAGGGAGGAGAGTCTATTACTATGTGACGGGTGTGATCATGCCTATCATTTGGACTGTCTAACACCAGCACTGACACGTGTACCTGTAGATGAATGGTTCTGTCCACAGTGCTCACAAAGACACGGTAAATACCAAAGGTTCATAAATGTAGTTTGGGGTAGTAATGATTATAATGATCAATACAAAGTTTGTTTTATTTTCTTATCCCAAGCACAATGCAATATGTTTTAGAGAAAGTCTGTAAATACAAGCGTTCTTTGGGAGAAAGGATTAAATAGATGCTTTAACCTGGCAACAAAAATATTAGATTGTAGAGTGAAAATTATGTCCTTTAAATTACTTGTTTCAGTGGAAATGTCAATAATTAGCCATAACTGTGATCTAGGTGTCCTATAAAAGGAAACTTTACGCTTGTTTGTTGGGGAAAACTATATTGTTTATACTTGGTTCAATGCTTTACAAATCAAAGATATTACAAGTGCTATTTCTCTTTTTAGCCGCAGAAGAAACTGAGGATGAAGACTTTGTAATGACTCGTTCTGCTCATCCACGCCGTCAAATAGCTCGTACAATGGTCATGCAGAGAGTGAGGAATGCAATAGAAGAGCACAGAGTGGCACAATCACGTAGACTTAGGCGCATTGTATCGTCAGATGAGGAAAGGGAGGTAATGAATCACAAAACTTATTATGTTCTATTATCTCCCTTTCTTAAAAAGGAAGTCAAAGAAGACAACCCAGTTCCCTTGTTCCCTCAACATTAAAAAGGGAAATACTGGCTCTTTCTGAAGAATTAAGATAGGAAAAATAAATAAAATGTAATGGGTAACATCTGGGATAGAAAATCCATCGAAGCCGAGGTCATTGGTCGTTGTGGCGGGGATGAAAAACCGAATGACCATGCAGAACCGACAAAAGTTGAACTCTAAAAAAAAAAAAGATATATACAAAAGCTTGTTGTCCAAATGCTTCCCAGTAAGTGTGGTGGCAAATAATATGTGCAAAACATACAAACTTAATGTAGTTTCATACATATACAGCATGGGACTAGTTACCTTCCTTGTTTATTTATTTGATTGTGTGTTTTTGCAGGAAGAGGCTGATGTGCCTACAGCTTCAACCTCCACCCCAAGAACTAGCTCAACCTCAAGAAAGAAAACCACAAGAAAGACACCTGTTAAACGCAAGACTAGAAAAAGACGCAAACGAACAACCAAGAAAACCACAAAACGTAAAACAACAAAGAAAAAGACCACAGGTACAAAAACCTCAACAACAAAAAAATCACCCACAAAAAAGACAGGGACAACTTCTAAAACAGGAAAAAAGACACCAACAAAGAGAAAGACAAGACGTAGAAGGAGGAAGAAGAGGAAGACACCAAAGGTAGGTTCAGTACAGATAGGTCATTTGTCTTGTTGGAAAAGTTATTATCTACTTATAAGGATGACAAGCATGAAGGCAAGAATTTGTTTGTGATAAGCCTTGGTTTCTTGTTCTTACAATGAAAAATTTACGAGTATTTTCCTATTATAAGGAAAGGTAACACTTTGGGGTTTGTCTTTGAATACTTGGTTCCAATAATTACAAAATAATGAAAACATTGGATATGCTCAAACACATTCCTTTTAGTCCATATTTACAGTGAGCTTTTTGGAATTTCAGAAATTAGCAAGGACAGCAAGAGTAAAGTCAGTAAAGACGCGTATAGCCGGTGCACTTGGTATTACCTCCCCTCCTGTAGGTCGAACCATACCGATGCTGAAGTCAGAAAGACACTGGACTGCCAGGGCTGGTCCAGATGCCTTGGCTTCTTCATTTTCTATATTTGAACCTAGGGAGCAGCTGATGCATTTTGAAGAGTATGTGGCTTTATTTGATGCTCTAATCTGCCGTGCTTGCACATTTGAATCTTAAGCCGTTAAATGTATTTGAAAGTGTACAGGTTTTGAAGAAGTGTTGATATTGACAATGTTTTTTATTTTTTTGATCGTAATGTGCATCTGACAAGAAAAGATAACATAGCATAAGATAATCTGATTTGATGGACTGATTTTTTATATGTATCACAGTAAATATTTTAAAACCTTTTATATGTTCCCTCTTGTGATCAGCTAGAAGGGTGAATGAAGCATGAGCATTACACAGTTTGAAGCCTGTGATGTATTTATCTTGTGTTTAATAATACCTCATGATAAGCAGGGCCAGGAGAGATTTTTGTTATGGTACCCTGGTGAATGAAGTGTGACGTGTTAACCATTTCAGTGAAGAAGACGAGGCTAAAGCTGGTACACATGACAGCGGTTCGGCTCCCAGCAAGTATTCTAGACATGCATTATCATCATACAGACCTATAGGCAGGGTACCAGCGGCGTAAGTAGTTCATTGAAAGAATGGCTTGTCTGCCTTATACAGGGAACCAGGTGCATATAGTGGTAGGGTAAAGCGTGTGTGCTGTTGGTGAGATCAAAAGGAATGTTTGTGAAAGAAATAAAATCTTGGGACAATTTGTGTTTGAGTTGTGTTTGTTTTATTCCCCACATTCCCCTCCCCCTTTTTTGGATAGTAGTAACAACTGCACAGAACTAAAAGCAACTCAGCATTATTTCATGTGTGCTGTGAATGTTTTATTGTGAAGTTTTGCTACTTAGACCTTCATTTAGACCAAGCACGTTTATTTATAATCGAAGCTACCTTGGGTAATTCTGTACAAGTTACGATTATCCCTCAGATGTATCAAAGTAGATGACTACCTGAAATTGCACATTATGTCATTTGTCAACAAAAAATAGTTATAATGGTGAACTCTGAGATAGGATACTACAGGGAGAACTTGTCATATATGTGTCCAAAGAGTTCAGTTAGGGTAATTTATAGCAAGACTTACTGTAAACTACATGAGAACCAAAACTGTATGGGCTTGATAGCAAAACTTCACTGTATGATGAATGTGTTATATATTGTAGATGTCTCGTCTTTGCTCATGTGTTGTTCTTGTATTGAGATTGCTTTTAAATACAGACTACTTTTATAATTTCATTTTATATATTGAACAGCTTCATGTCCAGTGATAAAAGTAACATAAAACTTAGAGTGATACCTAAATGCTCAATGTTTTTATCCACTTTAAAGAAAAAACTTACTGGTTTAGATTTGTCACTTCTAGCCATACACTTTATAATAAAGGACCTCATAGGAAACTGGTATGACTTTATTTGAAACATTAATTGAAATTTGTAATTCATTGATGATATTTACATCCTAAGGCATGATGATCCCAAAAGTTGAAAGTTATTTTAAAACTGTTTTTACTCTGTGTTCACGCCTATTGTCTTGTATTCCAGGTCATCTGTCAAAGAGCCAGAGAAGAAAAGGGCCAGTGTAGCTAAGCCAGCTCCATCCTCTGGGGCCACAGGTGGCCCTTTAGACTTTCTTGCATCCATCATGGAGGACCAAGATAACCTGCGTCTGAGCAGCAAACATGTAACGATTAACAGAGATGGTGAGTGAGCTGAACATCATGATGTTGTATTTGGATTTCAACCAGAATCTCTACTGTATAATCCACAATAATGAAACTAGCACATGTCTGGTATAGATATAATGATACAGTCGACATTCCGGAAATGTTGACGTATTTGTAAAGTCCCGAATTCTGTCCCTCTACATTCTATATATATTTATTCCGTGTAAGTCGGCATTTCGCTTATCTCGACATGTTTTTAGGTCCCAAACAATGTTTTCACGTCTTAATTTAATTGTCTATCTCGACAACCAGAATACACAATGCAAGCAGTGAAAATCGCGATCCCTGTGTATTTCCTGACCAAATTTGACACCAGTTAACCTTACTGGGGCAGTGTCAATAGGTCACTCGATATGCAAGGCTTACGTAATAGGGGAGCATGTGTAATTAAAAGTTGATAGAGCCATGCGTGTTTGTCGCATTTTTAACAGTTTGCATGTATGAACCTTACTGCAAATAGTCACTGACGTTCATTTGTTTCAAGAAAAAAAATGCCGAGGCACAGGGAAAACGTGATTAAGATGTTAACCATGCTGGTTTCTCTGACAATTAATGCTCTCTTTTAGAATGCCTCTACTCGTACCGGCTTTTATTTTTACACGGCGCTATTTTTATGGTAGACTATACGGTTACATAAATGAAGCACTTACTTCCCTTAGTAATAACTTCTCCATTACACAATAAACAAGATGGCGTAAATATAAGTGATTTTTTATCAATATCTCTTGATTTGAAGACGGTTTAGAATTTAAATAAATGGTTTTATACTTAATTATTATCAAACACACGATCTTTTATAAATTTATCACGTTTACACACACACTGACTACAACTACATACATCTTCCATAGACATACGTTAAACATGCCAATTTATACATTAAACACAGAATTCATAAGCATTCCGTTGTCAACGTTTATGTTGACATTCGGATATCTCAACATTTTTGTAAGGTATTATTTCTGATATTAATTAATATGCACTTCACTTTCCTTCTCTTGATAATACTTTTTACTTGTTTCAGGGTCATTAACTACAACAAAACCAGAATCCCCACCTACGAACTCCTCCACTTCATCAGTATCTCCAGACAAACCTTCCGATTCATCATCTGGTACTCTGTTTAAGTCTTCATTCACAACTGTAGATAAAAAAGCTGAACATCAATCATCTGTGTTGTCTACATTGGCTTCTGATAAAGATGACACTAACAATGGTGGTTCTGCTGATGATGAAGAATATGATCCGGCTCATCCCACTGATGAACTGGAAGATGAAGACAAACCAGCAGTTACTGATAAAAACACTGTTAAAGATACAATGAAAGAACCTATAAAGGATGATGATGATGAGTATGATCCAGCACACCCAACAGATGATATTAGTTCTGATGATGATGAAGTGAAGGGACAAGTTAAGGAAAAGAAAGTGGATGAAAATGTTGAAGATAATTCAGAAGAACGTAAGGAGAAATCAAATAGTAAACCTGAAGTTAGTGAAAGTGTTAGTGATTCGGATAAAAGTGTAAGTAAGAGTGGAGAGAAAAGTTTAAGTAGAGAGAATTCATCCGAAGACAAGGTTTTAGTTAAAGATATGTTTGGTGAAGATTCTCAAGATGTTGATGAAGAAGAGGAAGTTGAAGAGAATACAAACACTGATGAAGGGATAGCAGATCACAGTGAAACGATAGTTAGTGAAGAGGAATTTTGTATTGAAAAGGAAACAGAAGAAGAAGAAAAGGAAGATATTGTCTCAGATGCTACAACCAAACAAAAGAAAAGCACATCAGATCTAACTAGCCCAAAACCTAGTCCAACAACAAAGACACCAGAAAAAAGTGCAGAACAATCAGGATCATCACCAACAAAGTCACCTAGCATAAAGATTACTGAATCAAATAAAAAATCAGCAGTCAAACCATTTGAAATCAATCGCAAAGCATTGTTTGAAAAGAAAAGGTTGTATGGTGGAGAGATAGATTTCTCACAGGATGTAGATTTTAGTGAAGGAGCTTTTCCAGATACTTTCCAATTGAATGCAAAGAAAATAGAAGAAGTGTTCAGAGACACAATAAAACACAAAGAGAAAGAAAAGTCACCTGAGAAACTAGTAAACGAATCTGAAGTAACAGTGGCTCATGTCGAAGAAAGTGTTAAAGGAACTAAAGATAAAAGCTCAACAGAAAAACCATCAAAAGAAGATGTTAAAATTGAAATTAGTGTACCTAAGTCAAATATAGATGAGAAAAGTGTTAAAAGTGAGACGGAATTCAAGCCCAAGAAATCGAAACAAAAGGAATCGCTGGGAAAGATCAAGGTATCTGATAAAGAAGAGAAGGAAAATGTGTCAAAAAAGAAACTTAGTGATAGATTTAAAAGAGTAAAGGGTAAACCTATTGATTCTGATAATCTGGATGAAGTAGACCCAATTCATGAGATGAGGAAACTAGATAAAGAGTTAGATTTTGAACTAGGTGGTGCTGATTATAATAAGAAAAAGGATAGAGACCAAAAGAGAAATAAGAGAAAAGTGAGTTTAGATAATGAAGATGTGCATTTAGAGAAAGGGAAATATAGACGAGACTCAAAAGAGGAAGGTGAAATTGATGATGATGTTAGGCGAGAGAAACGGAAGAAAGATAAGAAGAAGAAAAAGTATGACGAAGGGAAAGATAAAGATACTGATTCAGATACCAGAATTGTTATACAAGTCTCTCAGAATACTGAAAACAGAACTGTGTGGGAAGAAGATGAAAGATTAAGGAAAAAGAAAGATAAAGAAGAACGAAAAAAGGATAAAGATAGTAAAAAGAAACATAGACGTCGCTCAAGGAGTAGGTCAAATGAAAGAAGGTTTAGGTCAAGGTCTAGAGAGAGAAAGAGGTCAAAATCAAGAGAAAGATCTAGAAGAAGACATAGAGATAGAAGTAGATCTAAGTCACGAGATAGATCCTTAGATAAAACTCATAAGCGTAAGAAGAAGGAGAAGAACAGAAGTAGAGACAGGGAAAGAAGTGTGGAAAGAGGTGGAGACTGGACTCGAGACAGGAGTAGGGAGAGGGATTGGAGTCGAGGGAGAGAAAGAGAATGGAGTAGAGACCGGGATTGGAGTACTGACCGTGGCAGAGGAAGAGATAGAAAACGCAGCAGAGAAAATTCAGTAGAAAGAGTGGACATATTTGGCAGATCAAGGAGTCCATTTACAACAAGAGAAATACGTAAAGAAAAAAAAGTGTTAAAAGATAAATCTGAGAAACATATTGAAGTGATTGATTTAGATACATATGAACCAAAGAGACCTAAATATGATGAAGTGTCTTCTACAGACTCAGAGAAAATGTCAACTGATGGCAATGACAAGATAGACAAAATTTCTCGCATTGAAGTTAAAGAAAGTCGTGTAAGAGACGCATCAAGGTCACCTTTTGAAAAAGATGAAGAATTTGATGATGAGCCTGAAGAAACTGAACAATTTCAGTATACAGATAGAGACGAATTTCTTGGTCAGAATAAAAGTAAGCAGCAAAGACAGAACCTTATCACTTTGGCTAACAATGAAATGGAGCAAGGCACTGGGTCTCAAGGCAGTAAAAGGAAACAGCCGCCTCTACCAAAACCAATATCTACACCAACTCCACCATTGCCACCTACAGGAGACTTTGCCCAGTTTCCTCCCCCTCCTCCTGGCCCTCCCCCACCAGGACCTCCACCAGGCAGCGTACTCATACAGGATGCATCACCATCAGTTC
>ENA-OREC01002173-OREC01002173.1-marine-metagenome-genome-assembly--contig:-NODE-2173-length-10619-cov-12.181275_pt1 | contig 10619 bp, 7 predicted proteins | sample MGYA00248626_ERZ508543 | MGnify/ENA primary metagenome ERZ508543 (study PRJEB26211, sample SAMN05518279) | marine metagenome | isolation source: Puget Sound, Washington, USA | host: Bankia setacea...
AAAAAAAATATTTTAAGAAATTAGCCTACATATATTATAGTAAATGGGTTTTATGGTGTTGAGTTTGAAAGAAAAAGCAACACAACATTGTTTACTTACTTTCAAATTGCCCGCAAGTACTAAAAATCTTTTATGACTAACCCGTTTAATATCATTTTGACGATTTTGATAATGATTACTCGAATATAGGATCGAGTTTATTTGTTTATATATTAGTACTTTTTGGCTATGAAGTACAGATGAATATGTTTTTTGTTTTGTTTTAGCGAATGTCCACCTTTAAGACATACATGTATACTCAAACACAACACATCCATTTAGCCTGGCTTACCTGCCCTTGCCATTACATTATAGGTACTCTTATGTGCAGAGTACGCTGGGTACCAGACTACACATCCATTTAGCCTGGCTTACCTGCCCTTGTCATTACATTATAGGTACTCTTATGTGCAGAGTACGCTGGGTACCAGACTACACATCAATTTAGCCTGGCTTACCTGCCCTTGCCATTACATTATAGGTACTCTTATGTGCAGAGTACGCTGGGTACCAGACTACACATCCATTATGAAAGCTGCACAAAGTGATTAATATTCATACTCACAGTAACAGTAATCTCACAGTTTGCGTATTTATCATCGTGACCCTTGACACATGGAACCAAACTGTGTGCATCTATAGAAACCACTATTTAAACAAAATGTTACTTGCTTTTGTAGGCAATTGAATTGGTTGATTATCAGTGATAAATATAGTCAACATGAAATGGGCCCCAAACCCACAAGCACCCCAAGTATATTTACCAACACTAACACTTTACCCAGGAGTTGCACTTTCACATATTTAGCTTTGAATATCAAAATGATTGAATCAGGCCTAATAATAGCCATACAAGAAGCAACATTCTATAGTCAAACTATCAATATCTGGTATACAATGTACTTTCAATAATATTGACAGCTATCCAATTACAATTTTAATCTGAAAGTCTACATGTACATTATATAATTTTGAAATGTGCTTTGTGTGCATATATATGTAGTTTTGTCTGAAATATACTGTAGGTTATAGTGTGTTAATTAAAAGGTAATCATGTAGGTTATTTAAGCTGTAGATAGTATCAGGCAGTAGTACAAACAAGTCATAATCTATGTTGTTTTACCTGCTCTAAAATAGACTTACAGGGCAATTCATAATATTTGTGACAGTTTCAAGTTGGGATTTATTTTTGCATATAATTTATAGCATGAACTTCTGAGTGATTAAAGGCATGAGTTGTTCACCACTTATTCATCGGGCCTGTGTTCACCAATGATACGATCCTGATCCAAAGTTAGCTCAACTAAACACAAGAGAGTTAAATCGAGCCAAAGTGAATCAAATGGATCCAAAAGTTCAGATCATTGATCTGGATCAGATTTTTACCTCATAAATACCGGTCAAAAGTAAGGCATCATTATAGTTTTCAGGATCAATAGTGAACATGAAGCCTGGGGTTTCTCCTAATTGGAATAATACAATCAATCAATATTTGTGTACTCATTTATTAGAACAAAAGCTTAAAGTATAAAAGACATACAGATTTGTTTAAACATTTATAAATATAGAAAAAACGTTTGTACAAGTAATACTGAGATAGGATATGAAAGTATGTATAAACTCAAATGACTAAAATATGTCATCAACTCTATGATTATATAAGAGATAAATGGACGCAATATTTTTAAAAATGAACACACAAAGAATGCACAAGTTTGAAAATGGACAGCCATATATAGTATATAATGAAGTACCATGGTCAAGTGTTTTAAAACATTATTTGGTTAATCCATTTTGTAAACACTTTGACTAATGACTAAGTGTGTCCAATTTGCATCCAACTGGATTTCATAATGAAGGATATAAACTAAGTGTTAATCCTAACATTTGTTGACCAATTTTAAAGTGTTCTCTGTTTTGTTTCTACAAGTACAACTGGAGTTTATGTAGATGCTTGGGTCAACTATAGATTACAATTCAAATATTTCTTATAAATTGTGTCTGAAGTATGTATAAATTATGCATGAAATAATTTGGAATAAACTTAAGGTACATTAAACTATTTCGAAATCCAGCCTAGTACAGAAGAGCCTTTGATTTCACAAATTAAACAAATATTAGCCAATTAGGCATGATATAACCAACAAGCTGTAATCATATTGACCTAATGAAGAACATGAACACAGAAGTAACAAATATCAACAACAACAAGCAATATAAACCTGCAGTATAACAGTAACATGCATGGAACATAACTCTGGTCATCTTAAACATGAAACAATGAGAAAGCAAATTGAACAAGATGGATTTCAACAATAACTTTTCAAACTCTAAAAGCTTTGCGTTAATGTATTTGTAAACAATATAGTTACATATGTAGCAACAAATTCTTTATTATTTATGCTTTTGTTTGCTTAAGTAGCAAGGTCTATGTAATTACTCTTGATTTTAGTATTATTGTTTGTTAACATGAACAAAATGTTGAAGACAATGTGTTGCAGTGGTAAATGTATGTTAATGAGGTGAATACGAGAGGGTTTTGCATTCTTATATAATACCACTCAGATCTTATCGCGTTCACACCTCATTTTTCAAATAATATAATTAAAATGATTATATAATTCTATCCATTAAACATGTGGCTATGTTAAAAAAAAAACTTTCAAAACCAGCACATAGACTACAATACACTTCCATCAAAAACATTACAAGCCATAAATACTGAACTAACGAGCCCAATCAACTTGCTCTAACAACATTGTGAGTATTTTCAAATTCAATAAAAATCCTGAAACCAGACTCAATCCTGACCAATCAAAAAGTTCTGGTATGAGGGAATTTCGGTTTAGAGGTAATTTAATTGTTACAGTTTGATGTGGTCATACTATGGTCATTTGTCTAAGTAAGTGTTTCAAATGTCATACTTATTTGACCATTATAAATGTAAAACTATAATGAAACACAAACAATTACCCAAGGTCATAAATGTATAAAGAAGACAAGCACATGTACATATACAATCAACTGTGGTCCCTAAATGGTATGACATTGCAGTCAATAGTTCTGTATATCTGTGACCCATATATATTGGAGCAAGATAGTCAAGTAATCTAAAATACTAAAAAACTCTTTAAAAAAAGACAACATACTGATTATAATAGTAGTAAATTTGAAATAGAATATATTTTGTAGAGATATCATTTTCAACAAAGGAACAAAGGCACTGGTATATAATATATATCAACCATGATGAGTTGTGCATTTGTATAAATAATATCAACATGAATGTAGTGTTAGTAGAGTAAAGACTTGAATAGGTTGTACATGTACGTTAAAAGCACAGTACTAAACTCGTTATTGTGTACATTGTCCAGAGGCTGCTGCCAGTTAGAATACATTGTAGAAAACTTTGAGGCACTTCATTTGAGTAAAGTTTCTTCTTCATCATCTTAACTCTGTTATGGTAACTATGGTAACGCTAGTAGGTCGCTGCCATGGGAACAGCTTGTGGTTTCGCATCTGTACTGGTATTAAAGTTGGGGGCCTGTGGTGGCGGGATACCGTTAGGATACTGAAACCCGGCGTTTTGTAACTGTTGCATTTGTTGTAGAAGGTTGTTTTGTTGTCTGAACAGCTCCTGAAGTCTCTCCGGATCTGTTTCTGTCGACTGTTGTTTGAGTATATCGTTTAGAAGCTCCTGTTGCTCCTCTTGTAATTCTTTAGCGTCTTCTGCCATCTCCGGGTTTATTTGTAGTCCGGTGCCGGGATTTACCTGCTGTTGATTACCCATCTGGCTCATCATCTGCATCTGCATTTGCTGCTGTTCTGGTGTTAAACCCATTTGTGCCATCATCTGCATTTGCTGCTGTTCTGGCGTAAGTCCCATCTGCTGTCCCATCTGTAACTGCGTCTGCTGTTGTTGCGAAATTACCATCAATAACTGGTTCTGTTGGGTTTCCAAGGCAACCATATCTTTTTGATTGGCCTGACACTGGTTTGTAGGTGTACCTTTAATATAAAGCCGAACAGTGATTGAGACCAGACGTTCAAACTTCATAAGTACATGATACAAGTGTTTAATCATGAATGCATTTCGTAATTTACTAGTTCATTATCAAGTTTTAAATAATTCATAGACGCATTCAAGTTGTCCTTTGAAAAGAAACCTTAAATGTATTGTTGTTCTTTTCGCTGATTTCCTTAGTCAATAGAAACAAAACATTCGATGAAAGCGAAAAATGCCCCCCCAAATGCCTATTGTCTATAAAAGGCAGAACTTGTAATCCAACACCACCTGTACACCAAGACATGACAAAGAAAACAACATTTTTTTAGGAAAAAATCAAGGAGAGATCATTCAAGTAACATGTAAGATAGGATTATGGTTCTTGTCTTCTGCACTTCATCCCATTAACATCTATGTATGTACGAAGTTAAATTTCAATTCCCTTTGTACTTTCCAAGATATGGCCCGGAAAGGCATCCATAATGAAAATAATTAATGGTTAAGGGGAGAGAACTATGTAAATATACAGGGTATGATTATGGTTCGTGTGCACTGCCCTTCTTCTTACTGACATCTATCTTTAAACAAAGATTCACTTCAATCCCTTTGTACTTTCCAAGACATGGCCTGGGCATGCATCAATTATGAAAAATGGTTACGGGGAGATAACTCAATACATATACAGGGTAGGATTATGGTTCTTGTGCACTGCCCTTCCCCTCATTGCCATCTATCTATGAACTAAGTTTCATTTAAATCCAAACAGCAGTTTTATAGTTTTTTTGCCGGACAAGATACCTGACGGACGGTCGGACAAAGCGGCGACTATATGCTTCCCCCTCTGGAGAGTATAATACACATATACCACTGTATGAGTTAAGCCGTATGGTCCGCACACAAACGTACGTGTTGCTAAGTGAAACATACTTTTGATTTATGTATTATTGCACACTGTGACAGTATTTCAATAACTTTATGTTCTACTTACTAAGGTCTCAAGACAGAATAAACTTAAACTTTAAAATCGAATTTTCCTATAAATCGTTCAATGGTATAAGGACTTAGTTAAGGTTTTATCATTATCAGTAGGACTCACGACCAAAGCAGCAGGCGAACAGATCTATAATTGATCCACCACCACCACGACGACGGGAACGGTAACGTCTACGCCGACGAAATCCTCCAATACGCCGACGTCGTCTGCCAATCCCAACACGTCGATTTCTCCGCCGACCTCCTCTCCGCCTCTCTCCCATCCCTTCTCCCATCCCCATCTCTCCTCCACCCATCGTGATGCGTAAGCTACAAAATAATAGCAGTACGTATTGTCTACAAACATTGACCAGACACTCTTGAATTCATTACCCAGACTGTTGAGTTGTGAAATAGGTCGATTAGACTGTTATGTTACTACAACAGAGTATAGAACACGTGTCCATTGTATATACACATTTTTGTAATCCATTGGTCCATGTAATTCATTCGGGAGTAACTGGTCAATTTTCTCATACAATACTTACAATATATCGGGAACTTAGCAAATACCCTTCATGAAAAAAACAATATGTCCAGTATTAAGAACAAAAGAAAACTCGACACTGAATTTAAATCTGCATTGTTAAGGCACGAAGTTTAACTGTTGTGTTGACTTAACTACAATATGAAATAGCTTTTAAACAATGTTTGGTTTGATAGTAAACTTAATACTCGTACATGTATGTATTTGATGCACGCCCACGCAACGAATGTCTTTTGAAATCGCATACATGTACTTTCTTCAACCTTATTGTAGGTATAGATCTACGTACGTTCTACCTTATTCACTATTTTAAAGGCTTTAAGTAAACACACGTGTTGGAGGACGGATTATGTTGAGGTCAGAACAAGCTACCTATGTTATGTTTACAGTTTATGACAGTCAGTACAAACTAAGTAGGCCAGCAATTAAGCCACTAATCGTTGTAAGTAATGCTCGTGTTATATTTTAACAGACGCATGTATTTCGCTACCTAGTCTTACGTTGAAAAATGTGTAAATTTAGGATCAAGATTAGTATCAAATCGTAGTATGACGGTGATATATCCTTTGCTAAAAATCGCTTGTAAACAGTTTTCTGATTTCCGTACAACATGTACGAATCCACCATAAATAAACAGAACACATCAGTATATCCTGGAAGGACAGAAACATAATGGAATTCGTTGTCGTTGGTATTTAAATCCGACATACTAAAGTTTCTATCTTACCTATAAATAACGAGCTTCCGGAGACCACTTTACTAGTACAACCTAGTTATTAACAAAAAATGTAGCTTTCCTTAGTTAAGTTTAGTATCACCGTTAAAGTTCCACATCTGAGATGACCTTCCATGGAACCAACGTGTTCATTAGCGGAGTTTCAGGGTATAACAGTCTCAACATAATAGCCTTGTTTATTGTACAATGTTGTAACTATGGTGTAGCCGTCTTCTTATCAATAAAGTAGCATTTAGCATCCACATAAGTTACAACCAGAGAGCATCTAGGCGTGGTTATAGCGCTCTTAAATTGACCTGGGTCACACACGAAAGGTTATGCAGTGGGTGAATGCGAAATGGTTCTATGCGCTTTGTTATTCAATAGCACTTAGATTATAATAGAACCCCTCGAGCCATGGACAATGACTTTGACGATGAACTTACCAATACAGACACTGGTGACATAACTGCGTGGTTGTTTGAGTCTACCTGTCACCCGTATGATGTTGCTCTATTTGTGTTTAATTATTTTTGTTGACAAGTATAGCTACTACTGTCCTTGTTGTGGTGTGTGCACTATAACAGCTGTTTCCATGCAGTTTTAAAATGATCATATCAATGGGTGGATGCGAAAGTGCTCTATATGCATCCCTATTCAATAGCACATAGAACCCTTTTAGTTTCACCCCACGAGATGGACGTAAAACGCGTGAACTCGTACGCTGCTCAGAGAGCAAATCGTGCGCGTGGTTGTTATCCAATGAAATAGTGAGGATCCGGCCATTTTGTGCGTATAGTAGGCATTCTATGAAACCTAATATTGTATTAGCCTACGGGAACATGATACCGTTGGCCTGATTACTCGTAGATAAGGGTAGGCAGCATCTTGGCAACACTTCAGCACCGTGTAATGATAAGTGTGTACACTTAGAAGTAAATGTATCAATGGACGGATTACCATTTTCAAAATATATATATACATTTTATTGATAGAAAACTAAACATTGAGGCACATACTCGGTTAGAATATGACATTTCACAGACTATACTTTTACAGGATTGGTACACTCGTTGAACAGTCCCGTTTTCAAAACATAATTATCTAATATACAAGAACGAACATGATAATAATGATATACATTCCAGGCACCTGTCTAAGGTCTATTGATAAAAGGGTATGTCAATGTTTCGACGAGCTATATCGATCTCCCGTATTCTACAGTTCTGAACAGCTTTAATACGATTAATATTTTAAAGGCCTAAAGCTTTTACATATTGCTTAGGTTGCAAACGCTTGATTGTGTTGGTATTGTCTAAATTTAGGCCGTTTGAAATAATGTATCATGAAATATTAATACAAGTCAGCGACTAAACTAGAGTTCACTTTGTTCGATCCACACTATTGCGGTGTATGGCGTTGCACAGTGGTTAGCGCGTCTGACTCGTAACCAATGAATGTCTTTCACGCGTGAGTTCGAACCCCATCAAAGCCCCGGTGGGTTCCGTTATCAAGAAACTTTAAAATAACCTTATTGCACAGTAATGGTTGGTAAAAGGAACGGATTCGAGCGTGATTTACAAAAGCAAAACAGCTTGTTTCACTAAAATAACTTTGTATAAACTAAACTAAAATAGTTATGAATATACATGTTAGACAGGCGATTATAACGACGTTAATTAAATAGCTTTATAAGTATATTCAAATTTCTATCATACAAGTAAGTTAGTGTGTAGATTCTAAATGTAAACAAAATAACGAAATAGTGTATCGAAGTCTATAAATAGAAACACTGTCTTGTCAACTGAACACTTGTTACTGTTTATACTTTCTAGGTTGTAGTTCATGTATTATTAAAGTTAATCTATATTTATTCACAACATTGCATTTACACTTACATTAATAACTCGAGGTTATACACATAAACGTTTAAAATCAAATATATATATGTACCTGTGTTAAACGTTCAGACACAAAATCCACGCAAGTCCAAGAGTTAAAAGTAAGTTCCTAGCTGCATATAGTAAAGCATGGTTATGTATATAAGTTCGTATTGATGTTGATCTGGATGATCTATTTTTAGATAACCCGGTTATTTCAACATGTTGTTAGCTAGGGAATGGACTAATGAGAGTTTGGCTTATATAATACTAACTTTCGAAAATAGTTAAAAGCTGGTTTGCACAGGTGAATTTTAGGGGCTTTGTTCAAAGGTTTTTAAAGAGTGTCAAATGCACCCTCTAGCGTCTTTGTTTCAAAATTATCAGGCTTGACAGGGTAAAAACGGAAACTATTTTCTCTCTTCAGTTCTGAAATGTCGTTTCAAATAGCGTCCGAATGCACCATTTATAACGGACTGAAACGTCTACTCTGTATAACGTAAAACTATTTTAATTGTTCCCTAACCCTTTTAAGTTTTTGTTTTTTTCTAAATTCGGCGTATCGCCATTAATGACACAAGGCAGATTGGCATGCTATGAATGGCCTAAACAATATTAAATGAGCCTCGCTGTATATCAATGAAAAAACAAATACTTTGAATTGTTCTATTATTGGCTCCAAAAAAATTATTCCATTCACACTTACATGTACAAATTATAATAAACCAGGCAGTGTATAAATTAAAATCTGCTGATAAACAGTTTTATACTCGTGTCAGGCCCATTCAAACCACAGTCACATAATTAGCACAGAGTACGCGCATATAAAATTGTTGAAAGGAGATGTGGTCTATAATGAACACACTTACATGTACATGCTTACTATAAATGCCCACCTCAAAGAGTGAGTGATAAAACTCTTTAAATGCTTTTATAAAATGTGCATCAATAATGAAGTGTTTCGAAGCTACCACACTTACCGTTTGATAGACTTTATTTTATTTATAGCAAGAGTACAATGTAAGACCGCTTGTAATAAATATTACTAGATATTTTGAGACCGGTAAATACCATTCTATCGTAAGGTTCAATTTCAAAGAGTGTTCCAAACTTGACCAAACGTGTACTGAACCAGTGGACCTCATTCGAAAGGTAACACGGTGGCACTGTCCTTTTATTTTCATTATTTTGCAAAGTGTACGTTTGGTAACCGTATGACATGATAATACACCTTATAACGTACTGACGTTGCATTGTCACAGCGGAATCATCGGAACCGGTGTCCCATATAAGTACCGTCCTCTTTGTATTGCTCTGTACTACTGTCTGGTGGGGTAGTGAGTGTATATTCTGTATTTTCCCCGACTTTAACTTTCTAACAGTTCGCTCCCTTATCCTCGCCTGATAGTTTCGAGAAAACGCTTCCACAGTTTGTGTTTCGGATATTCAACGCATTTTGTCAGATTTAAACAAATAAAACAACAGATGTAGTGTGTATATAACATGATACATATCTTTATAACATAATCACATGTCAAACCAGGCAAACGTACCCATGATCTGATAGTGTACATGGTTGGAAACTGCTAATAGATCGAACATCGGATAGTCGAACATCTAAATAATGCTACAAATTGAAGAAGAAAAAAGAAAAATGATTGTCGCTGCACTGAAGTGCGGGGTCTGTAGTAATACATATACATGGTACATGGAAAACCACGTGACCTAGTCCCGAATGGTCGAGCAATTTCCAATACAGAATAGTCAATCCTTTTTTAAAATATCAAGAACGAGTCTACGGAAAGTAGTAGAGTGCAAAGTGTTAATAATAAGCAATAGGTCCTGGGTTCGAGTCCCGGTCCCGCCACAACTTTTTATTACAAAATATTATGATTTTTTTTTCTCAGGTACAAAGTTCTGAAACATTCCAATTTATTTATAAGTCATGTTTAAGTTATCCATGATAAGTATCACCTTATCTATAAATAGACATTGATATTACTTTACGTTAAAGTAATACTATGCCCATCTAAACAGATTTGTTTAATCGTACGATATTGCTACAGGAGCTTTAAACAAATTTACAACAAAAGATCCTTTACATATATTAACCGATGCGTACGTACTTACTTTCCTTATTTTGACTATCAACATGCGCGGACTGTATTTAAAGCTCCCTAGTCCTAAACTCCCTTACTTATATCTATGAAACTAGGACAGTATATAAAACATTTTTTACAAACACTGATAATCTTCCAACATCAAATAAGCAATGTTCCATTCAAAATAATAATGTGAAAGATTGGGCTTTTTAAATGTTACTATGACAACTGCTCGTATTTGTATCAAAGAATGACTGAACAACCATCTTTATTATACACACACACGGACTTGTGATACCGGTATGACCATAATGTGAGTTCTCTTCGTGATATTCACTGACCGTTGTATATAGGCCAC
>ENA-OREC01002174-OREC01002174.1-marine-metagenome-genome-assembly--contig:-NODE-2174-length-10618-cov-13.916516_pt1 | contig 10618 bp, 4 predicted proteins | sample MGYA00248626_ERZ508543 | MGnify/ENA primary metagenome ERZ508543 (study PRJEB26211, sample SAMN05518279) | marine metagenome | isolation source: Puget Sound, Washington, USA | host: Bankia setacea...
GCTTAGTATGTGCTCTAGCCAGACAGAAAACGCGTGCTGTAACCTTACATGTTGATTCCCTCAAGATAGCTTAGTATTAGTAGTACTTTTGTACCTATTAATGTTCTTTGACATATTTTGGGGGATTTTTTTATATCAAAAAATTCTTTCTTTTATTTACATACTTTGTTCTCTTTTAATTTAATAACTTATTTCCTCTGTTTATTTTCATTTCTTCTTTCTTTCTGTTTGTTTTGTGTTACAGTGAATGTTTTAACTGTTTTCATGGCAAATGTATGACGTAAAATTCACTTGAGGAACAACCCTTTTCTCTTTCTTAAATTCTTTAATATATTTATTTTCATTACTTCTTTCTTTCTGTTTGTTTTGTGTTACATTGTAATACAGTTTTACCTGTTCTTTTATAGCATGTATGATACATATATATTCACAAGGAATTACTATTTCTTATTTCTTATTAAATTAACAAATTCTAGGTTTATATAAACAGAGGGAACAATGCATAGACAGATCTACTAGCTGTTCAGCCTGTAAATTTTCCACCAGCTGAGATAAATGCAATATGGTCAATACTGTCTGGCCCCTATGCAACCAACTGTGAAATATGTTTGGTCAATGCCTTTGAGTGTTTAATTGGCATTGATCCAAAATTAAACTGAGAAATGTTTTAATGCTAACTATATCTAGCTGGGACTTAAGTACACAAACGAATATTGACATTCAGATCTTATTAATAAAGGCTACTAATACTGCCTTGTCTAATATGTATACTATAGGTGGGAAATATTGGCCTGAAACTATAGATTACCAATTATCAACTTGTATATTATGGTCAAATGCATTCAATATTGGCTGTTACAAGGTATTACATGTTTATACAATGGTTTTGACTGGTATTATTGTTGTATGTAACATGATAATGTCAGCCTTCAGTCTAGCCAGCCTAATTCTGCAATTCAACAGTTTGTATATAAATGTCTTCATTAACAGGTGTATAATATATTCAGGTGTCAGTATTTCCAATCTATACATGGTCGAGATATATCTGATAAAATATACTCTCTTCTAGATTGTAACACGGAAAGAAAACATTTACTTTAAATATTGTTTGTGTTTCTATTACAATAAATGTTCATACAAGTTCCTTTTGATGATTATATACTTACAGATAAAACATATTTTGTGTTATGTGTCAAACTATATCCATTATTATAACAGATAGGATACACTTTATGCATGCACCCTAAATTTGCAAGAGTCTTAGACCTATATAAGTTTGAACAAGAAGTTTGTTTAAAAATAATAATAGAAACATGTTTAAATTATAATAATATAGAGGAATGGTGGCTGTTTCATCAACAATCCTTGGTAACTAAGTGTGGTATACTGCTATGTTAAAATAACGCAGTCCTTGAACACTTCAATGAAATGGGTCCCATGGGTCAAGAATTGTTTACATTTGTTTACAGGTACATTGTTTTATAATTACAGATGCGTGAGAACAGTATCAATTGTTAACGGACATCACAAATATTGACATATATGTAGTTCTGACCTTGAGGCATCTGCAGAAATTCTAATATACTTTGGAAAAGAGGCAGACAGTTCTAAGTGGTTCTAAATACAGTGGCAGATGGGTTAGTTTGAATATTTATGTGGCTGCTTGGGTTATTTAAAAAATCCCATTAAACTCAACTGAACAGTCAGTGAACAATGGCAGCCGGGTCCAGTTTCAGAGTTATTGATCACATGGTCGTAGTTGTCACCACCATTGTTATTGATCACATGGTCGTAGTTGTCACCACCATTGTACAAACTTTTATTGATGCCACATCACTATCCGGTCATTAATTTTATTTCAATAAACAAAATTTACATACATCAAATTGGTGATTTGTTATCGTCTTGACACAAATTTTCCAAAATAAAACTCAAAAGGTGACTTTTTTGACAGCTATTTGCACTGGCAAACAAGGCAGTTAAGTTGAACCATTAACACTCTAACCATGGTTTTTTTCTATTCTTTTATTCATAATCCGCTAGATTCATGTATTTTAGTGTATGTACCTAAACAAAAATAAAGCAGATCAGATGTGTTTCAATGAACAAAATATAAAACACATTGAATTATAGTGGAGAAAACCAGAACTAGGAAAATTTTGAAATCTAATCACTAATGTTTTACTCAGTTACAAGTACAGTCATGTGTATTGACATACATGTACCTTTAAAACTTCCTCTTCTTACAAAATGATAAATATTGATAGCAATAACTTACTATTTTTATTGAAAAATAACAAAAAAACACAAGACTTCCTGGATTTACTAATTACTAGATGTATAAGATGATTGAAGGGGTAATTTCCAAAGAGTTCTATATATATTGATCTGCTTCTCTATTCAATACCACGTACAGCCTATTTGCATTCACCATTGGAGTAAGCTAAACTCGCTCGTACATAAAAAAAGTGCACTAGGGTTTTTTCTCTTCCCTCAAACTTTAATAGTCTTTTGTCATACTATGTAAACATGTCAAGATTAGATCATCGTTTCACATTGAAAAAACTAAATAAAATTCTTGTCAAAAAACTACACAATTTGTCACATTTCTTACTTTACTGGTACTCAGACTTATGCTTGTGTGTGTCGTTCCCTTTATTTCACATACATAAACTATTTTTTAACTGACAAGTTACTATCCATTATAAGACTACATGTAGTTGGCGTGTGAATCTATATTGAGATTACAACACATATTGGCAATCTATTAAAAGTATTATGAAAAACACAAGTTAATAGCTAGCCCTAAAAAAAAAAAAATCTTTTATCTTGAGTACGTTTATTTCTTTCTTTAACGGGTCTTTTTGAGGTGATGCTAATCTTTGTCTAAGGTGGTCTTAATTACTTGTGAGGCTGACCTATCTTTGTGATAATCTCTGAGATGTATTTTTCCAGGGACCTGGTCTTATCTAAATATGTTTTTTTTTTAATTTGTAATGTCTTTTTAACGTTGCCTAGTAAATATGGTATTTTTTATAGGGTGGTCTTATTTTTCCAATCTATATAACTTTGAGATGGTCTAATTTATGAATCAATTGATTGTAGTCTTAAATGATATATTACTCTTGTCTTATGTTTAAGCTTCAAGCATAAGCTACCATGTTTAAACGTTCAATATTTGAGAAGAAAACGTTTATCTAATACGTGTGTATATTTTACTTTTATTCATAAATGTAACACATGTGATGTTGATCAAATGTACAGTCAAGACAATTTTGGAGTTTTTATTACCGTGAATGAAATGTAAATATCGGTATCAGGCATATTTATGCACACAAAGCTAAGTGGAGAAATACGTTTTATCTTAATTCCCTATTAGGTTTGTGACATTTCAATTTTTTTCATCTTTGTGCAAAAATGACTGTGTACACATTTCTACTGTAAAGTTATCAATATTTTTTAGCTATTTAATTTTTTCTTCTTCCATTGCATTGATAACTCTTGAATTAATAATTCATTAATTATCTTACAGAGTTTATGCAAGAGTGGCACATCTGTTTTACAGGAGAAACTAAAACTTGGCATTTTTACTTAATTTGGCACTTGGACGAGATTTGTGCTTTTCATCAAGATTTCACAAAACGGGAAGTCTTTTTGGTACCCATGGCGATGTAAGTTGAATTAGTTAAAATGCACAGGTAAATATGAAATTAAATATATTATACTTACTGGACAGAAATCAACCTCCCTGACAAGTTTGTTCATGTCTTCTGAATACACATCATGGCTTATAATGAGTAGACTGTGTTCTATTTGTTTCACCTCTCTAAGTGACTCAAGCAGTATCCGTAAGTATTCCAGTCTATCATGCACTTGTACCACTATCACCACACTTTCCTGGTTGAGTTTTAGACCATACCGGTATAAATTTAATATCTTTTGTTCAGTGTTTACCCGCAATATCTGTTGCTTTATTTCCGTCAAGTTTTCGAAATTTATATCACTTATTGCTTCATCACTTGTGTTAACAAAGAAATTTGGAGGTATTATAAACTGTGACTTGTTATTTCCGCCTGTGTCTATGAAGGACTGTTTCACCTCGTCCATTGTTTGCACGTGGGCTCTATCGTTTTTGGAATAAGCGTTGAATTTCCTGTACCCGTCTTCTGCTATGTCGGGTTGAAAGTTGACTAGTATATGAAGGTTCAGCAGAACGAACATACAGAGTACAAGCATGAACAGCCATCGTATAAATTTTCTCATCCTTGGTATTCTCATATCTGCACCGCGCGGGTTGAAACTCAAACTCTGATCACGGCACTAACACCCTTAGAACGTATCCTCATGCTTTAATTACTCCACTCAAACGTTTGGTATGCGTCCAACAAGGTCTTATTATCTCACCACAATTATTCCTCTATATATTTTCATATCACACAAAATCAATTAGAAAGACCTATCAAATCTTCCCAAACTCTCACCTCTAATAAACTATGGTCTATTGTGGTTATTAGAACCTGATCACTTTTGGTGTATAAATCTTTAAATCCAAAATCCCAACTAATAACTTTCTTTGTGGTAGTTAAAAGTACCTTTTGCTCTATTTTCCTCCTTCTGTCCTCGTCTAAGTGTATACATTCCAAAACAAAGCTTGAACCATAGATTACAGAAAACCCACTTTAGACCTTATCAATTGCACTCTTTTTTAAACTGTCTTCTACACAGCTTCGAGAGTATTTAATAATGACACACATCCAAGTCAAATCTTAACCCAAGGTCAATATTTAATCAACCTATTCCCCCCATGCCAGTTGAAATTCTACAGTGGATATTTCAATCATTGGTATTTTCATAAGCAATATTTCAATATATCGTTTAATTCTTACTTCACTGTACAATACTAGTAGTCGAACTGACTCCGATTTTCTAATATCAAATACACCAACACACTGTCACACTCCTCTCTGTTCTTCACCGTTTGCCAATTACTGATACAGATCACCCTATACACTGTATGTTTAGTTTGCAGTACGTACTCCACTAGGGTATTAAAAATAACTATACTATTATTCTCCCGGCCAGCTAACAGTCCTTTCAATCAGTCAAGCCAAACTAATCTGCTTTAATTCTTTATCATCCATTGTTCAAATGACCACAAAACAGTTTGTACACTCTACTTTCAAATCTACATTAACACTTTCACTTGGTTAAGACGGCTTGATCCACTGTTTAGTTGTGTTTATGGAAAAGAATGTTTTCGAGTTCGTCTTTCAGTCTATTTGTGGCGAATTGAGTGTGATTACTTTGCATTATACTCATCTCCGTTCTCTTTCATTGGGGATATCATACTTAGAAAACAGAGTGCAAACATAAATAAATACACACCTTGCATGTAATGTTCAATGAATGAAACAACTGCTTACATAAACAGATTTAATGTTAAGCTGTACCTCGTGTTTTCAAAGGCTATTTTTTCATTAAAATTTCTGTCATCACTGCAGTTAACAAGATTATGGAGTTTTTTGTGTAAATTATAATTTTTCGCCACAATTTTGATTTATGGAGATTAATAGGTAGTAAAACAGTCAAAATTAAACATTCACCACTGTCCGATGTTTAAAACTACTCGTGTGGCAAGTACAGCCCTGTTTTGAGATCTATGTTAAATGATTAAAGCTGGTTTTATCATCATTGCATGTCAACTGCAAGGCCCGTATTTCAGCTATGTAAACACGTTGCCACTTTCAAATATATCTTTCCTTAATACCGTGGTATACAGCTTTCATAAATCTTCCACGAAATTAACTGCTCTTCTTCATTTACATGAGAGATGTTTGTTTTTTTGGCGCTTCACTTTAAGAGGTAACGGTACATCTCCATATTGCACTTTAAATATTTTGATTTTTGCTCACGTACTCACTTTCTAAATCCACCAAATAATTCGTCAACAAGTGTACCAGTTTTCTATTTCACTACAACTGTGGCTTCAACATCATAAACATATCAACTTTCTGCTGAAGATGTGTAACCTAGGTCTCAATTACCAAAATCAATTACCATTGTGTAGTGTCCTTGTATTGTTTATATTCACTGAAGTAACTAACATTTGATTCCTCGATGCACTGATGTAATCCTTCCTTGTTAATCCCAACTGATGGTTTTGTCAATTACACAAGTTTTCTTTTACATTTTTCTTCATACATTAGATTACTATATCTACTTTGCTCTGAATCATTGTATTACATGACCTTACATATCCATATGTTTCTACCTTATAGTCTACCAGGAATGTCCAAGGTTTTCTCCAGTTTTAATTTTGTGAATATTCTTTAATTTCCTGCATCACTATTCTTATTGTTCACGTAACTATTTCCATACAGCATCCATTAAATTCTGATCTTCTTTGGCAGCTGTTTTGTATCCCTTCCTCTACCTTTAAAAGTCGACGTATCAAACAAGGCAACCTTAACGTCGACAATTCCACCTACAGCAGACGTTCTACAACACTACAGCCGACGTTCCAAACTATACAATGTCGACTGTCATCCCTTCTCTACCTCTGCATCAGGTGAGTGTGTCAACCGTATTTACTGACGAGAAGCCACATATGTCAAATCTCTGGTCTGAAATAGAAGAATAAACACGGAAGTAGTTAACCGGTATACGAGGACAGGTATAGAATATCTACCATACAGTCGAAGGGGGGAAGGTTATGACCAGACATGAAACTGTATTAATACCTATAAATCAAAGAAGCTAGCTGATAAAACTATTTCACTTGCAATTCTCCAAAATTATATACATACAAGACAATTTGTAAAAGTACTTTGGATATAAAAGGAAACTCATAAAATGGGTGGTACACACGTAGCTTATAGAACTCGATCTGTACATTAGCTTGGATGAATGCAGTTGAACAGTATATCCTTAAATAAATGGGTATAATTCTTGACAGCAACTGTGTTTTTTTATGCATGACTAATTGATAAAACAAATATGTTACCCAATCTAAAAACAGTATAACATTTACTAAATCTATGTGATATTTGAGGTTTGTTTTTAAGTACTTAAAGTGGGAAACGTTTCAGCTAGACTTCCCGTTTCCATATCCTTGAGGTTTTGTATGTAACCACGTACATTAAAAAGTTTCCACCCAAGTTACATCACTTTAACTGGAAGATGATGGTGTAGAAGTGTCATGATACAGGGCTCTAAAACATTGACAATTAACTGTTACACACATCCATACTGAAACTCTAATTTTGTGTCATACATTGTCTAAAATTTAGTTTAAAAATTGTGAAGCAGTCGGTTCCTCATTAACTATATCAGCAACTTAGTAGATTCTACTCTGAAATTTTATATTACATGCTTTTGTACTAAATATACTAAATCAAGTTGGTACAAGTGCGACATAGTATAATCAACCTGTTAGTTTCTTAGAACTAAAGCAGACACATAATGACTTCCAAGTAAATAAAACCCTGCCTTGTGTGATAATGGCATAAAAATGTTCACATGTCAACGGTGAGCAACAACAAAGGTGTGAATAATCAGGTAAGACTGTATGTACTGAAAATGTGGTACTATATAGCTTTATTGTGGAGGTTTTCTGTCATTAGATTTTATTTTCTTTCTCCGCTAAAGTAAATACTAGGAATTCAAATCTACTATATATCTAAAGTAAATTTCATAACACAACACTCAGTTGCGCTTGACATCCTGAGAATACTTGGAAAACCCCAGAAGTGTTCTATTAGTGCTATTTAATCAAGAAGCAGATAGATTAGCTCTAAACATTCAACCCTTGATTTAGAGCTCTTAGAATATGTGTTCTTTAACTTACATGACATACCAAACTAGCAGGTAACTCTGACTCACTGGATGACAATATTTTCTAAGTCAACTATGAGTGATGTTTTATTGATAAGTTTACTTTATGTACCTTGTTTGTTTCCACAGGTGCTGGTATGCTTATAAAATGTTTAACCAAATAATAAAATAGATAAAACGGGAGGCGTTGGAAGATTAGGTACGTTAATTGATCTAAATGTTGAGGGGGTGAATGTAAAAGGGATCTATCTGGTTCTTAGTTCGATAGCACTTGGAACCCTTTCGCTTTCAGTACATGTTATCAGAGTAACTCAATCTTCAAAATTAAATTTTAAGAAAGTGGTTTGATTTCCTTGACATTTTTTTGACTAAAGAAAATACAGATGTAGTTATAATAGGTATAATTGATGTGTAATTTTGATATTTGGGATGGTTTATATGCTGTTTTTAAAAGTCTTAACTCTTTAGATTGGCGACTGTTTAATAGTGCATGAAATGGTTACTTTTCTATATGCATTTTAAGAACATTTAATATGTGTAGCATTGTTTATGGTAATTTATTCACTTTGTACTTCATATGTAAATGCTAAAGGAGACGTTAAATATTACGGGTATATCTCCTTTCCTGGCACTCTCAATCATTTTTTATTCATTGAAATAATATATTTCTGTTACAATTAATGCAACAAAGAAACCTCACAGCAACTACTTCTGTTCAACAAGCAACAGTTTCTAGAAACACTTTGATCCTAATTATGGCATCAAAATCAAAGTCCTCAGCTAGATAGTAACCATCAACAGCTGTAGCCAGGACAGGAACTAACTGCCGGGCCTACAACAGCTGAGCCCATGATCAAAGGGCATGCAGGAACCAACCAAACTCACCACCAAACAATCTTAACAGCTGCTGCACCCATATAATATACATACATGCATAATAAAAGTCATACCGCAGTACCTTAGAATTTAAAAGATATGAGAGTGATTGTTGTCTTTTTATATAATGCTTATATAGATTGTTCTTACATGCACTGTTGTATTTTGCCTTAGTGATAACACCACACGTTTAAAACAACTCATTGACTTTACACCTTATCAAACATTTGAGTCACTTTTTTAATACAACTTTCACTTTCGGTTCTTGATTTACATTCTCCACCGTACAACTCTTATTAAAAGTCTATGGCACAATCATGGCTTGGCGGCTATATATAATGAGATACTGTCAGTGTATGTCTAGGTGTCAAGATAGAAGATGTGTGCACTGAGGAACGGTATACAATTCCACGCTCTTTAATGACCTTTTCATATGTCCCCGCCTTGTGCTAATATTAATCCATTATTTAAGAACCAAACATCACCAACTAACCCCATGACCAATAGATATTCACTCATTTTTTCTAAAATATTAAAGGATGCAGTGTTACAAGGTCATCCAAGAAAGATTTCAAACTCTTAGATGGAAGAACCAACAAGAACCCTTTGAACTGTTACACGATGTGAATGGAAAAGGACCCTATTTGCTTCTTTATTGAATAGCACTAAGCACCATTTTACTGTCAAGCTCTGTATACTAAGCTCCCTGAATACTACCAAATATCTCATGTCAATTTGGAACTATTTTTGTTGTACAAACCAAGAGAGTTAAGCTATTGGCATTGGACCTGTCAAGTAAGCCGTTAAAATTCCTGTTATGTATTTAGTATGCACTGTGGTTCTATTTATACAATTTTTGAATATTCTGTGGTCACTGAGAGGTCTATGTATAGAATGGTTACTGCTACAAAGGGAACCAGGCCGGCTAGACACCTTTAGAGTTCTGTCACTCAGTCAGCTTCTGTCTTTTAGCATATATACAAGAGAAGTGTTGCAGTGTTTTTCATCATAACATTTAGAACATTCTCTAGCCCATATATGGCAGTTGGTTGATTGACTTTTAATTGACGACTCCACACCTTCTACAGGTTTACACATTATATTTATAGTCAATGCATGCCCTCTTTAAATAAAACAGAATGTAAAGCGCTATAAGTCTACCAATACAATCTGGAAGCCATGTATTTATTCCTATAGCAAGCACAGAGTTTCTGTTGGAGTGATTTATTATGCAGTTGTTGTTACTCATTATTTGGGCACTTAATATTGTCATGGACTTCTTGTGGGTAAACTAATTGATTGAAAACCAAAATTCAAAACATGAACATCATATAATAATCATGACTAATAAAGTAATATCCTGATCATGACATACAGAACTAATTGTTGAATCCATGAAGTGCAAGAACCCAAGAAATCCATGAATCTAAGTGCAATAACCCAAGAAATCCATGAATGTAAGTGCAATTAAGAACCCAAGAAATCCATGAATTTATGTGCAAGAACCCAAGAAATCCATGAATCTAAGTGCAAGAACCCAAGAAATCCATGAATTTATGTGCAGGAACCCAAGAAATCCATGAACTTATGTGCAAGAACACAAGAAATCCATGAATTTATGTGCAAGAACCCAAGAAATCCATGAATTTATGTGTAAGAACCCAAGATATCCATTAACTTATGTGCAAGAACACAAGAAATCCATGAATTTATGTGCAAGAACCCAAGAAATCCATGAATTTACGTGCAAGAACCCAAGAAATCCATGAATTTATGTGCAAGAACCCAAGAAATCCATGAATTTATGTGCAAGAACCCAAGGAATCAATGATTGTAAGTGCAAGAACCCAAGAAATCCATGAATGTAAGTGCAATTAAGAACCCAAGAAATCCATGAATGTAAGTGCAA
>ENA-OREC01002175-OREC01002175.1-marine-metagenome-genome-assembly--contig:-NODE-2175-length-10618-cov-12.079594_pt1 | contig 10618 bp, 7 predicted proteins | sample MGYA00248626_ERZ508543 | MGnify/ENA primary metagenome ERZ508543 (study PRJEB26211, sample SAMN05518279) | marine metagenome | isolation source: Puget Sound, Washington, USA | host: Bankia setacea...
GGAATACCCAATTCAAACGAAGGCCTCTAATTGGCTCCTAGATCTCTGTGAGAAATATACTATTTGGGCAAATGAAATAATGTGCGATTTTCATGTATAGTCATGCATTTGCTTGTGCTAACTGAAATCTCTAACAAGGTGAAATGGTAAAATTAACATGTCTTTCAATGGAAAGTGGTTGTACAAAGTGATTGTGAGAGAACTTTGGCTGCTAGAGTGTTAATGGGAACTGTATACTATGGTAGTTAAACTAAAAAGTTAATCAAATTTTGGATGAATGGTTGCACCCAAAGTAATTGAAACATATTGAATACTACTTCTATATTACACTGTTAAACTTAAGTCTGTCTCAATATTTAACTTCACTGCCAAACCAATGTATCAAAGGTGATCGTTAGCCACACGGGTAGACCACAAATGCGGAATGTATTTGATTTATTGCCAAACCCCACCTGAGTGTAGTATTTATACCAATATAGTGGATCTATACAAATATGTAAAGCTGGAATTTCATTGAACAATGGTCTCACCTTAATATTGGTACAATGTCAACCTTTTCCTGTACAGTATGGTTTAAGTCTAGAATTCAAAGCTTTTAGGGTATACATGTATGTGTAGAGGGCTTATCAGCAAAGACTGAAAATAGTTATTATCATTCTCTAACTACCAGTATAATTCTACAAGCTTTACTTATGAAGTTGATAGGTTTTATTACATACATACTAATACCAGGTTTGATCTGAAGGTAATTCCAACCTGATTTCCTAGAGCTCTGTTATAAAACATCTGTGATGAGCATTTGTTTGTTGTTTTTGTTGTGGGTGTTATTGCTAATTGTTGTTTTTGATGTTGTTGAGTTTTTGGTAAGAGGGGTGAATATTTTTGTTGCTGTTTTTTGGTGAGAGGGGTGGAATTCGTCGTTTTTGTGGTGAGGGTGGTGATGGATCTTCTTCTTGTCAATCTAATACTTCAAGCTATCTGCCATGAAGACAGACAGACAGACACTTGGTATAAACACTGAAGGCTTTATAATCATCTTTCAAACACTTTCTTCTACCATGTGTTGGCATTTCCACAGTAACCTCAATATTGCATTAAGGGACGAGGAATTCACTCATCATCTTGTTTCTATTCTTGAAATACCGTGGATCTCCACCACAACAGTTCCGGGCCATTAATAGTACAAAGTAGATCCAGAGGTGAAAGTCATAGGGTGCTTAGTGCTGTTGAATAAAGATGCAGATAGAACCGTTTTGCAGTAACTCCTCCAAATAGATTCTCAGAATATTAACCCTTCTCCACAAGAGAGATTTTATTACTGTAGATCCTGATATACTTGTGGCTGCAGTTATTTACTTTTTTCTCATTTATAAAGCTACTACATGTATATTAATCTGAGAATATAAACTTCTTTTTGGGGTGTTCATTCAATTTCTTTACTTTAAAACTCGATTGGTTTTTCAAAAGTTAACAAAAAGCAAAAGAATTAATATAAACCCAATCAAAATGGTCGATGTTGTATAGAACATTATAGGTCTTAGTGTATAATGGAGAAAAGGTGTGCTACACAATTATAAGTTATAAGTACCTATCTAAAATGGCATATAACCAATACCCATTTGATGTTCTAATAGTAAATGTCCAATTTCAAAGCGTTAACATTTATAGTTCAAAGAATTATGTTCAAGTTTACACTAAGAGTTTTTCGGAATGTATCTTACAGCTTTTAGAGAATTTACGATCTTGGCACGAGTACCCACACACTAGGACAGCCTGGGGAGACCAGTGATTGAGTGAGGTTTGTTAAGTAAAAACAAAACTGCTGGAAGATCAGTTAATCAGGCATCAATACTGATTGGTCACAAGATTTAGGTTTTTAGCTAGCCTAATTAGCTTACATGTAGTAGAACATTGTTTCCCTGAAGAAGATTTGAACAGTTGCAAAGTCATAATTAAGCATAACTTTAAAGACAAGTAAACCAAAAGACTGACTAAGTTGTTTTGTAATTCTACTACGACTTAACCTTAGAAAGAGAATTAAACATACCCCAGGTAGATGTTTATATATATATGAAGAAGAATCCACCCTTATCACTTAAAACAAATGCCTCAATTTCGATGCTCATTAATAATTAAGTAAACTAACTAATTGTTTGGTAAACTATTTGAGGACAATGAACGAAGATATGTGTTAATATAAGATTTAGAATTGAACCAGGCGACCAGGTAATCGTTTTATCTTTCACTTAATTATGTCTCTGTGGCTTTAAACACATTAAAAGATCCTGACTCATTGATCGCATGCTTCCAAGAACAAACGGAAATTGTAATTTAAGATGAAGGTAATTTGACAAGACTATAAGTATAATCTAATTAAGGTACTACATTGTATTAACATTAACGTTACACTCTACAGCAATTCCAGCACCTTTTAATTATAAAATAAACCGGATAATGTCATGACAAACATTAGAAAGTGATTGATCTCAACAAGATATCATTTATCATTCACCTATCAGTAAACAAAACCAAAATAGATGTTGAAATGCTTAAATAGTCAAATGGCAATTGTGTACTGTCTCAAAACTTCAATGCCCCCTTTCTACCCTCTGTTAGCTTCATCATGCTCCTAAGTCCCCAACATCTCAATTACATGTACCCAGGCCACCCCAATGTTAACAAATGCACAACTATCCATGTAACTGTTTCATTTCCTTGTTGATTTGGTCTAACATAGATCTGTGTGTCAGTGGTAGGTAGATTTATACAGTTTATAGTTGGGTAACATTGCAACACCAACTAGGGTAGAGGTGTTGGCAACATGTGGGGCAATTAATTAGGAATCTTGTTTGCCTGGATAGCTGCCATTGTTTATAGAGGTAGAACTACAGGTGTGGGCAGTGGCAATGCTGGTGTGTTGTCAGGGGTTAGGAGGTAGGTCAGGGATGGCAGTGGTTTCAGCAACTCAACCATCTATAAACAAAGGACTTCATCACATGCTGTAAGGGAAATGGAAAGGGTTCGAAGTGCTATATAATAAAGAAGCAGATAGAACCATTTAAGTCCATTTTGAATGAATTCACTCCTCAAAATCATGACCTAATTGTCAGAATTTAGTGCACTTTTCCTCAGCTCTATTTTTGTACTCTTTAAGACATTTTAGTGAACTAATTCATATGTTCAGTGTGTTTTTCTAAATCAATGACTGAATAAGAGTATATTTAATGGTGAGTTTTATCAGCCCATCCTACAACATGTATGTTGTTGAAACAGATCCCTAATCTTCTAGCCGGTCTCACATGTCAACACTTTTCATCATTTCTATTTTAAGCTCTGTTATTTTCTCATACGGTGCCTTTGAAATATATCTGTAGAACTCAGCCTGCAGCATTTTCTTGCATTGTATTCGTGAAAATTAGTCTGAAATATTTGCAGGAATAAGTTCAATTATATTTGAAAAAAAAGTCAATACAGATCTAAGTTAGTTAGATGGTTTGTTGGCTGGAATTTAATACCTCAACTTTGAGTTTTATAAACAGATGCATGTACTAGTATTAACTATTTTCAGAAAGCTTTGTTATACTGTAATATACTGTAATGATTCTTAGAGAACTATACAATATTATCTTAGCTTCACTTATAATATGAATTGGTAATTTTTCAGACGGCCCAAATCAAGTCTTTACTAAAATGACAAAAAAAAGAAAGATAAAAAATCCAACACTTAAGCTACAAGGCGGGAGATTTTCACTAATCCACAGGACTGATGAGTGGTTTTGAATACAAAACAAGTAGAAATGTTGACATGATAAATACATGCATGTAATTGATATATATGTAGTTACTTTTTTCTTTAACCCTGTTATGACCAGAGTGAGTAGAATCAAACTTCAAAGACATTCAACTTGATACATGTATATAAAGGTAGAGATATCTTTTGAACTGATTTCAACATTATTAAAAAATCTTGTGTATTGAAAGTATTGACTTACAAAGAGCTATTTTAACAGGTGAGTTAAGAAGGTTCAATGAATGAATGAATGAATGCCGTTTTTCATGCAGTGAATAGTGATCAAAACAACTCTGTCAAAATGTGTGGGTGTGCATTAAACAATTATCATAATGATAATTTTGATAAACTTTTATAATGCTGGTGTGTACATTTAATAGATCCCATCAATTCCGGTATTTGCTCTATCTCACAGCTTTTAAATCAAGTCCATGCATTGTGGCCCAGATCTGCCATTCACACAACTATGATATCATGATTTATAATTGATTATCATTTCTATCAATATGGGTCAAATACCAACACAATGCGATAAAAATTGCCTATCCCATCTCCACGAAATGACACGACTACATTTTTGGGACAAACTTAACTACAGGAATAACACCATATTAATCATAATCATTAATGGCATTTGGTTCTTAATTAGAAAGAAATGTTTAAAAAAACAACAACATATACATAGTATTTGAAATGAAAATTTCCAGTGTAATATTTTTCTAATGAACAAACATCGGCCTAGGAGTGTTCACTACAGTCCACACAGCGCGGATTTTACAAAGCCCCCCGACCGGCGGTTTTTCTGTTGCGGAAGTCCCCGACCAGCTACATTGTCCGCTCATTTGGGCAATTCTCAAGCCACATGATGCAGTCGCAGTGGTCAATCAAACTACTGTCGATACCAATGTACAGTTCACCGTGGATGCCATAATGTACATGTTTGTAAACAACTTGACGATACACAATGTACGTAAGTGTGAAGTGGAGAGGATAATATGTAACCCAGTCTAGCGAGTTACATGCGGCCCATGCTTTCATGCTGTCCAAGCGTGTAGTGATGAAATTTGAAAAACTGCTCAGTGTCAGCGTGCGAAGGTGCAAACAACATGTCTATTATAAACTGACAAACAAAAGATCAACTGACGCTTCATTTATTGACAAACAATAGACTAACTGACATGTGTTTACTGACAAACAATAGACACAGCATCCCCATGATGTATTTGTCAAGAGCATCGTCTTTGGACCATTTAGGGTTGTATGGGCAAACAAATAAACGGACAATTCATTCTGTTTTGTACGCAAATATCATTAATCAAAATAAGTATTAAACACTATTTTTACAACTGTTATTTTATAAACTGCAATACAATATGTACGCAGTTAGTTACCCTAGTAGTAATTACATAATAAACAAGATAGTGGACATGTTGACGTCGTTTCGTGAGCAATTTCTCTCGATTTATAGACATTTAAGACTTGAAATATAGAACCCTATATTTCAAGTCTTAAATGTCTATAATCGTCAGTGGAGAAGACACACATTGAAACTAACATTATGGGGAGAGAGTGCGTCTTATATATGCAACCATACAATAATCTGCCACTGCGGACGATCACCGCGACCGGTTGCTTGCTGCCCCCCCTCGATTGTCCGCAGAAAACGAAAATTCCGCGCTATTTGGACTGTACATGCAATATTACATCCATGATTTATAGATCTTTAAATGTTGCTTTGATAAATCAGTTTTTATCATTTAAATGTTAATCTTTTTAATTTGTTGGGCCATGCTTCGATATGAACATTTGCTCTTGGTCCATGCGTTTATTTTTATTTTAGTTACATCTGTTAGTGTTATATATTCAGATAGACCAGCCTAAAATACAACTTAATGCATGTAAGATTTTCATTGAAATTGGCTTTTCTGTCAAGTCAGCGGCTTTGGATCTGCTGCTGAGAAACTTGAAGACTTTCTGATATGTTGAACGGTTTATCATTATGAAAACATTTGCTATTTAAATACTGAATTTGTACAACACAATTGATGCTTTGAGAAAATCGAATGTAGATGCACTTTGTAGATCTAAATTGGCCAACATTCCAAAGTCACTCAAGTGGATATCATGACACAAGATTTATTCTCTGTTTTATCATTTTGCATGTAGTTGCAAATTCAAATTAGGAAAATTTATAAAAATGCATCCATGTACATGGCGCAGCCACCTGTAAACATGAGTATATGAGTTTCAATATGCCTACTTACCCAGCCACCATGTGTTAATATCCATTGCTCTAAATTATTGCTTATATATGTTGACACCCAGTCGTGAATAGAGTCTACTAAATGTTCCATATCTTTGTTTATACATTCGATTGCTATCGCTCCACCAAATGCAATCAAGGCAACAACACGACCCCAGTTAATTCCGTCAATAAATAACTCCTGTGCAACTGCCATGAATGTGGGGTATGCCATATCTGCAGTAATGCTTAATTGATCGACCATGTCGTCAAATTCCTCACAGTACCTCCTTTCAAAGTCATCACCCAAACTCCGCAAAGCTGTTTGAATTCTGCATGTTGTGTTTGATGAATTTTCCAACTGTGGACAGCCATTCCAAACGTATTCTCTTTTTCGTAGCCTGTGGTTTATGTAATCCGCAACCAAAGCTCTTGTACTTGAATGATTCATTTCAACAATTTTGGCTTTTCTTAGTCCACCCCATTTTCCTTTAAAACAATCACAAACTTTTGGTAAAGCAGATGAAATCTGTTTGACACTTTTACACATCTAAATTACAGACTCGTCCATCTTGTAGCAGTCTAAATTGCGAACGAACTAGTGCGTCTAAACTGTCTATAAACTGTAATGATTACCTCCCCTGAAATACTTCACGCTTGGTTACACCACTTTTTTTAGTTGTGCAGACGTAATGTATATATATTGTATACATGTATGTTGTTTAAAAGTTCACAATTTGATAAACGGTAAACTGAGAGAATATATTGGCATATTTTGAATTATTTAAAGATTCCACTTATTGTCTTGAACATCACAATCACCACATCACCACCATATACGGAAGCAAGTCAAAACGCCCCTATTTTGGTCAAAACGTCCCCAACCAGAAGTTAAAACGTCCCACGCAAGAGTCAAAACGTCCCCATCTATACACATTTATAATTGTTTTATTCTTGTCGTGTTATACACGTGCTGTTATCAATATGTTTTCTGTTTAAACTGGATAACACTATATAAATAAAATGCAATAATATACGTTTTAAACCTGTTTCATCAATATGATATATGCCGCAATAAACCAAGAAGATGTACATGTTGGCAATGGCGACATAGCTTGCAACCAACGAGACATGTTCCTCCAACATATTACACTGTTGTTGTTTTTATCGCGGTGTATGCACGTACATGCTATTATTAACATTACATAACATAAGAGTTTTTGCCAAACCCCTAGCCACCAAACGGAATCAAATACTGCTATTAAATCTATGAACGCACAGAACAGTTTCTTAATATTGCGCCTTTTCATTATTAGTCCAATAAGGCTATGGAGTAGGTATATTTGATCCGTGGTCGAGTAGTGTTTTCGAAAGCTTGCCTGAGTTTCATCTAGTAGCCCATTTTCTTCTAAAAACATGTTAATTTTTAAATACGTGTTTCTAAGATTGCCGTAAATAACTTTCCAAGGGAACTCAGCAGTGTTGTCGGATCTTTTGCGTCACCTGTTTTGGTATGGTGAACCTTCAAACCGATATACCCTGTACACATACATTGTAAACCTGGTATTGGTTAAATGTTCAAACATGATGATACTTTTAGACAAACAACCTGTTCTCTAGATGTACACACTGTCTATGCATGCATGTGTGCACACAATAATCAAACATCACACGAGCACAGAGAATAGTTGTGCCAAGAAGTTGCTCCAATTACTATGTTATTAAGCGCATACTTTCTGTGATAATACAACAATGGTTTGTCAATAAAAAATGGACATTTGGAAATATGATGCAATTGAGACTGTGACATCAAAACTCTGTTCTCGTTTCCCCTAGATAAGGGCTGCAGAGACAGTTGGCTAAGCTAAGGATCGCAACTGGGACCAGTATCAAACACCTAGAAATCTGCTCATGTCCTTAGTTGGTGAAGTGGGAGAATTATCTGAAATCCTGTATGAAGCTGCTATTTAGTCCTTTTATTATGTGTGTGGCTTTGCTACAACCATTGTAAGTAGTATGCTGGTAGAGCCATATGACCCCTTAAATCAGTGTATGCATACAATGGTTTTGCATAAAAATGTTCTTTAACATGTCCTCAATCAGAAACCGAATGATGCCACCTTGGTATCTTTGGGCAATTTAAGTTATTCAAGATGGCGGCCAAGATAGCGGCAAAATTCTAAAAAGAGAACCGAACTATATTTCCGCTCGGACAAGGCAAAGTCAAATGTCCATTATATCAAGGTTATTAAGCAGATACTTGGAGAATCAGCGTGTATGGATATATCGTTTCTCTATGTCTCTACTGAATGCAACTCAACATTCTGAGTAGTTTGGATCGGAAAGAAGTTGTGGTTCAACAGTATTGTCACGAAAAAGGATGGAACCAAACACTGTTCGAAAGCGCTTCCTTCACCACAACAATCACCGTTGTAGAACCCATTATATTTAGGGAGATGTTGGTTTTGTTCAATGCAAATCAGAAAAATTCTGATACAATATGCTCTGAAAGAAAAGTGTAAGAGCTGAAACTTTCGTAACGCCTGAAAGACTTCAACCAACCACTTTGTCCAGTTAAGGTTTATTACTATCAGGTTATGGAGTGGATTGGCATTAGTGATGAAATCGAGAAGTTTGAGTGGGGATTGAGGGTAAAAGAGGAAACACTCGTTTCAGTGAATACATTGAGTTTGAGTTTGAGTTTGAGTGATGACAGACAAAAGCCAAGCCGTATAGAGATACTCATCAAGATGATTCACTGACTCTGTTTGGAAGAGTGTTATACCATTAAGTCTAACTGCAGAAAACATTGGCTGGAATACACCTGAGTGCGTGTTGGCCTTTAAAGGATGGAATTCCTAACAATATGTCAAATTAACCACTGACAGAACTGGATGATGAGCGAGACTCCAACTCCATCTAAACAAAGCTTTAATGTGTCAAGGCATTAGTACTTAATACCACAGTGTTTCCTTGATTATTGTACTGATGTTGTTATGATGTCAGCTAGTACTTTCCAGGTACAACTGTTAATTGAATAACGTTGATGCTTAAACTATTTTCAAATCGGTACTTAAGATTTACGATTTTAGGCTGGCAGGGATATTGTTTTGACGTCATTTTTTCTCGGATGTTCAAGTGTGTCAAAATTCTCCAACTGTTGATACTCTGCTCTCCACATCGGTTAGTACAAAACATGTATATATATATTGGAGTTGGGTTTGTATTTAGTGTACATGTATGTGACTTTACTATATCTATATGCACTTGAGGTACACACACTGTATATTTCATTCTTTTAAATCATCAGTGCACATTTTCTAGACGTTTCAACTAAAGTGACTGTTAATTCTCGGATGCTCTGCTGGCTCTAACAAACTGGAGGCGACGAAGATGCGATGTCCTCAATAAAAAGTTGAATGCTTCAAGCTCCTATCCTACCACATTTTCCGCCTTTTGGCATATTCTTGATAACACCTCTTTTTATTATTGAAGCATGTATATAATTCCGAAATCATTTTAAAAGAGCCTTCATCTTATGGTTCGACAGAAGCTTGTTTTCAAGAATTAGAACATGAGGCTATTAGACATTTTCCTATCATAAATATAATTTGCAAACGAAAAACTCCAATATTAAATTTTCCAAAAAAAATCAATCAATTATTATGTTTAATTGACAAACAGCATACTGTTTAACCGGTCAGCCACACGTCTCGTTTTGTAGACACAAAATGGACATTTTAACTCAGTGTGTGTGCTGAAACGTGGTTCTACAATTTAATAATAAGAACACATAATTCTCCTAAAAATAAGGTATAATATTGCATCCTCATCCATGTAGTTGAAGATACTCTAAATCTGCGCGATTTCAATTTTTGAATAATTTACGAGCCATCATTAATGTCTGCATTGTGCATATAATTTACGCTTATTCTTCATATTCCGACGTATATGACGTATATAACAAGCGTTAGTGAGAAATACACGCAGGCGCCTTTTATTTTAAGTTTTATCGAAAATGCGAAAAAGCAGGTATATGTTCCAATATGTTATCCGATTTGTAAACATTTTGTTTGCAGGGGTTAGTTTTGAAGTAGAAATTTAGATCTATAACTATTAGCGCGTATTTTGACACATGTGCTATACATATCTGAGGTACATAACTTCGACAGTTTTCTTTTTGCATTGCCCATGGGTTAGTTCCCCTTGACATTACTACCCAATATGCGTGTGAACACTAGACCCGTATAGACCTTGAGCTAGCTGACTATAGACCCTGCCCCCACCAGGGGGAATTTTCGGGACTATGATTTTCTAATACTTATGGTATGTAGAATTCAGAAAAAAATGATTGCAAATTTCTGTTGGGGCTTTAAGGAGTTATGGGTCTTTAAAATACGTTACCACCTCATTTTCTGTATATTTAACATTAAAACATCTATGTATCAAGTTATCTAAGTAAAAACAACATTTATAGCTTAGGAGCATTATATAACCCCATATTAATGAGCTTACTTTAAGCTTAAATCAGTAACTTTCATTTTTTAAAGCGAAAAAAGGTAACGTAATATGTGTATTTACTGCTT
>ENA-OREC01002176-OREC01002176.1-marine-metagenome-genome-assembly--contig:-NODE-2176-length-10617-cov-13.675996_pt1 | contig 10617 bp, 8 predicted proteins | sample MGYA00248626_ERZ508543 | MGnify/ENA primary metagenome ERZ508543 (study PRJEB26211, sample SAMN05518279) | marine metagenome | isolation source: Puget Sound, Washington, USA | host: Bankia setacea...
AGAAGAAGAAGAATATGTTATCAAAACTGCCTTGCTTTTGACACCATCTTTGTCATCTAATTTATCCTTGACCATGAATTTCTATGCATGCATGTGTCAATCCCTACATGCAATCCCATAGTGACACCCATGGCATGTAAACATGAATTTCTAGTTTGTTACAATTTGCAGAATATAATGCATGTTCAATTTAATTCAATTCAAAAACTTTATTTAAAGATGGTGACCCAGTAAGTTTATCAAGTTTTCCTCTTTCAACATATTTGTTCATCTTCTCAAAACCTCTGATCTCTGTAAGAACTGCACATGTGTAGTCATCATCTATTTCAAGGGGCGGCATGGAGCAGTGGGTTGCACTTCTGACTTTACCCTTGTTACTTAGTACTGGTTGGTTCCAGGAACAGATTAAATTGAGGGCCTTATGGAAGATTGACTTAAATGTCAAATAAACCTCCTTCGTTAAATATCGTCAAAACCAAAAATAAAATTACACAGTGTGAATAAAGTACTACCCTGTCTGTGCATTTTAAGTTCTTTTGTCCGTGTGTCTTTCTGTCAAGCTGTAATTAGTGGCATCATCATAGTTTACAGGACTATCTACAAACAAGCACAGAATTACAAAAGACTTTACAAAATTGCATATATTGCTCATTGAATACTTGCTAGAGATCAGCTTATAGACCTTTGTGGACTTAGATGGTTGAAATTCAGTTCACATTGCATATAGATTATAGATATCATATACACTTATAATGATAATCTTGGGGACTTGTGTAATGTACACTGGGGAGCTAGCATTAGTTCTTGAGCCATTGTCCTTGTTTCATGGCGTTAACTTGATGTAGGGCTCTTTATATGCAGTGGGTGTTTTCTGCAGTTGGCATCATCTTCAAGGATTAACAGATTATGGCAATCAATATCAAATCTCAAATACATCACTTTGAGACAACTTGCAGTAGGGCTCTGAGAGTTGAAGCTCTTCTCTGATGAAGGAAACAATGTAGGATTGATGGGTTCAAACTCATGCTTGATTGGCTGTTCACTGATTACTGGTTGGATGTGCTCACCATTGAGCCATTACATAGAATTTAGTAATTAACATAACATTAATTTTGTAAAAAAAGAGAGCAACTGTGTATAGAACAACTATCTACCTATACCCAGATCATGCCTATAGCAAAGTGGTACCGGCATGCCTTAGGACACTCGCTAAAGTTCTAGTTGGTAGATTTGGGATTGAGCCTCGGACCTTTTAATGGCCAGCACCCTAACAAATGGACTTCATTGCTCAAGTCTGGTCTCACACTCCTGCTAGCAAGGGAAGGGTGCGGTTTTTATCAATACTCGCAGGTGTATTAATTGTACATAAAGTATGGTGTACTGTTACTACCATGGGTCATTTTAGGTTATATGTCAGTCAGAAAAGGCACACAGTTCTACCATTGGTCAGTCTATCATATACCTAGTTGCAATAAGAGTCTTGAATGATCTGACACCCAGTGTACATGGTGTTCTTTGCATACTCACTCTGGTTGGTATAATATTAGCATAGGTTCCTTATCTGACACAGGTTATTCAATTTAAATAAATACATAAAGTGCCCAACTGCAACAGTTTTCTTCAAACAACCTCTCAACCAACCAGCCCTTTTTCTCCACGATCCACTTTTTATGCTTTGAAACATGATTCCTTAAACCACACATTGTCTTGAGGGGCTTTAAATAGATATTTTTACAATCTGAATGGAGCAGTGTTTTTTTAACAGTTTTGGAAAATAAATTGGTTGGTGTTGTATTTCAAAGTGTACATTTTCAGACAGCATGTGGTCAATTGAGTGGTTTTCTGTAATAGTTATTTGAATGGTAAGGGAGGTAATTCACACATGTAGTAAAAGAGGTGAAGGTCTTTTTACTTCTTACGTAGGTTAATTTAAGTTTCAACTTTTTTTTGTAGTTCTGCACTATGTAATTTGTATGGTAAAACTATTATCATTTAAAAAGCATGCAGGGGGAAAAGCAATCAATGTGAAAGCGAACGGGCCTTCAAGGGAAAGGGACTGCAAGAGAAAAGGGACTGCAAGAGGAAAGAGAAAGGGCCTGCAAAGGGAAGGGAAAGGGCCTACTAGGGGAAAGGGACTGCAAGAGGAAAGAAAAGGGGCCTGCAAATGGAAGGGAAAGGGACTGCAAAGTGAAGGGAAATTGCCTACAAAGGGAAAGGGACTGCAAGAGGAAAGAAAAAGGGCCTGCAAAGGGAAGGGAAAGGGCCTGCAAAGGGAAGGGAAAGGGCCTGCAAGGGGAAAGGGACTGCAATAGGAAAGAAAAAGGGCCTGCAAAAGGAAGGGAAAGGGACTGCAAAAGGAAGGGAAAGGGCCTGCAAGGTGACAGAAAGAAGCCTGCAAGGGGAAAGAAAGAAGCCTGCAAGTGGTCAGGGAAAAGGGCTGCAAGGAGAAAGCGAAAGGATATGCAAGGGGAAAGAGAACTGGCCTGCAAGGGAAAGAAAAAGGTTGTATAAGGGGGAAGAAAAAATGAACTGTAAGGGGAAAGAGAATGGACTTGCAAGAGGAAAGAAAAGGACTAGCAAAGAGAAAGAGAAATGTCCTACAAGGGGAAAGAGAAAGGACCTGCAAGGTGAAAGAGAAAAGTGCATTCAAGAGGAAAGGGCCTAAACATTGCTACAGTCATATTGATTTATAAACCCCCTATATATTACTTTTAAAAGGCCTCTGTTTGCATGTACTGTAACACCCAATTTATAAAAAAAAGAGGAAAAAACTAATCTAAAGAACAAACATGTGACTTTGACCACAAAACACCCACAAACCTACAATCATGTTTGGCGCCCATTCTTAAATTCAAGTTTCAACATGTACTGTAACAAATACAGTTTTAGGACAGAGTGCAATAAACTTCCATGCCAACCTGACAATCAAAACTTCAATATCGCATGCCTATAATACATGTTTTTGTTTCCACATGTATGTTAGCACTGAAACTAATTAGCAAAACAGTTGTAATCCAAATAACATACTTTGCTGGCCAAATCCGGGAGATTAAAGCACATACGGAAAGTTGATTGTCCCAATGGTCAAAAGTTCCTGAGTTTTTATGCACTGCAATGGAAATAATGCATTAATATTAAGATCTGTTTTTGAGGACAATTAAAGGGATATAATCAGTGTTGGATGCACTTCTTAGCTTAGCAAAAACTCCTTATTGCCACAGCTTTGACATATCTGAGAGAGCTGAAATCTCCATTGTTTAACTAGATGATTGTTTCAAGTTGAAAATTAGAAATGTTATAGGGTCTGTCAGGGAAGGAATTACATATTACAGAAGTCCAAACCATTTTATAGGAAATACTTGTAGGAGATTGTCAAGAATGCTCTTGTTTTGTGCATTTGTTACTTTGTTCACCTCTTAGAACACTAAAACTAAAGATATAGTGTACCCCTTTAGATTTAAGCTGATATGGGAAATCTGTTATTTGACTGTCAAATTTTGAAAAACTGCATGTATCCCTTTAAATGTCAAGATATTATCATAAATTCTACTTGCTTTTTGCTTACTATAACTAAACAGCCATATCACAGTAGTATAAAGATGATTGTGAAAATGTTTTGTATTACCTTTCAAGTTTCTGGTGTTTTCTGGTGTTTTCAAAGTAAAATCTGCCAACCGTTAACTTCCAAGGTATCTAGGAGCTGAAAGTACAGTTCATTTTGTATCCTGTTTCCCCCCTACATATATCAAGCTGAGTACAGCTCAAGGTGCTAATTGAAAAATATGCTGGTATACCTTTAACATAACTTTTTTTCCTCAGAAGCTAATGGTCAATAGAGCCTTTTATTGATTTGTTTTTCTCACTAAGTGTACCTTTACTGTTACTTTAACTGTCATCTGGACTATGCTGCTCCTTTAAATAATCTTTTAATGTCTTTTTAGTCGATTGTCATTTGTTTGTCTTACTATATGTACCGTTCACTGCGTCTCTCAAGGTTAAAACCTCTCTCCATCATGTTGCACCTTTAAAATCTCTTTCTAGCTCCAGATACTTGTCTCACTATTTATCCCTTTAACAGCGTTGCTACTCTCAAGGTAAAATCATGTCTGCGTTATGGTGCACCTTTAAGTAATTATTCAAGGGTCCGAATATTTATCTTACTAAGTGTCCCTTTAACCACTTTGCTACTCTCAAGGTAAAATCATGTCTGCGTTATGGTGCACCTTTAAGTCCACCTTTAAGTCCAGCGAACAGTACACATGTAAGTGAAAACATCCTTGTGGTCAGATTACAGCCAAACCAGGTCTTTGAACTTTAAAATATGCAAACATGAACTATGAAGTGACCCTAGGTGGGAGCCGAGAGTTCTTCAGCCAGTTTGTACAGTAGTTTTTAGCAGGCAGAATTATTTATGTCTGAATTGTGTGCAGTAAGTTTGTTGTCTGTCAGATTTTTCTGTGAGCTCGTTTTTTTTCTGCTATATCATTTTTTTCAGGGTTATTGATAAAGCTGTAGGTAAACATTGAATTTATTCAACTGGACAATGCTTTTTTTCATATGTTAGAGTTAAGGGAATATTCCTTAAATACTAGATTTTTATTCTTATTTTTGGATTTTGTGCATTCGGCTGGTTGTTTGTAATATTTTTTAATGATAGAATTATTTGTCTACATGTACATCAAGGCTTGTTCACTTAAGGTACATTACATTTGTTAATAACAATACTTTGGTTATTTTACTTCTTTATTAGAATTAAATTGAATTCTATACATTTTTTCCATCGATTACATATTGCGCATCTTTTTGTTACATCTTGTTTATTGTGAGCACTTATTTAAAAAGTCAATATTGTCGATAGGATTTTTATTTTATTTTTGGAAAGTTTGATGGCATTTTTGTCTTCAAACTTGTTAATATTAAAACAGACTCAACTAACAGCGCGACTTAACTACTGTATTATTTTTGGCTACTTTTTCCACTGTTACTCTGGGATGATAATAATAAGAAAAGATTTACGATCTCTCGGCAGTTCAAGGGAATAACATAGGAAGAATTTAGACCATAAGTAAATATACCATCACTTGTTTCATAGGGAATTATCTTCATCTTTAGTGGCTGTTTGTTTTCCTTTAGTTTGAAGTGTTGGTACTTATTTAGGGTGTTTTCCACTTTGTGTTACTGATGGTCAGTTTAACAGTGTTCTGGATAAAAAGAAGCTAAAACAAACATGCGGATTTAATTTCTGGATTTATATATTATTTTATTTACAGTGTTTACCGTGATTTGAACACACATAAAATTGGATTATTAATGAAAAACCCGTAGGTTAGTGTTTTTTTATATATGTAATGTAACTCGTTCATGTGCATTCCTGTAAAGAAAATTATGTAATACAATTTTGATCATATACAATGATAATTAAGAATAATAATAATAAATTAAGTGATAGAATAAGTCTGATTACATAATTTGCTTCTTGTGTAGCTTCAAAGAATATATTCATTTTGTTTTTAATTGGATAGTTAATTAAGGATTTATTAAACTGGATTAATAGACATGTATGTACAAGACTTATGAATGGTAATTTGAGAGTTCAAGGTTTTAACCCTAGGAGGTGTAATAAATAGGGCGGTGAATGCTAATAATATTATATTTTATTTTTTATTATTTTTTTGGCATTTCAAGAATATTAGAGATTTTGATAATCACGTATTAAAACAAGAAACCGTAAACAGATGTCGGGGTTAAATAATCATTTTTTTATTTTTTTATTTATGTTATAAAATCTGAATATCTCTGTTTCGTAACTAACATTCAATTCAATACAAATGTTGTACTTTGAATTATGGTGCTTGCAAATCACATTTTTGTTTAAACGTGAGGTCAGTGACTTACGTAATGTATATAAAAGTATTTGTTTCATATTAACTCCATGTAGTATGATAACGTCTGCCGTGGTTCTGCCTGTTGACATTTCGTTCATTGATTTTTTTGTAAATACAAGGACTCTGTGCACAAATGTCATTGACCATTGTTTAAGGAGTGGTTAGAAATATGATAACATTTGTCTACCATCAGTGATATATATACATGTATGGGTTACAGTTGTCCCCGCAGTTAACGTATGGAATCTATATGAAGGCTTGACCCTGGGTAACAATAATAAATTTCTGATGCATATGAAGAATATGAATGACCGATGAATCATTTCATAACATTTATTACTTTTAGCTATAGATTCTTAAATATTTACCTACACCCATAATAGTATCATAGTTATTATTATGATTATTTTTTCTCGTGTTTTTTTTTCCAGCAAAATTTGAGCTGCGTAACTCTATTAATTTATATCTTTTTTTTTCTGCAATTAAAAAAAGTTCAATTTGTATTTTCCTGTTAGTGATGTTAAAGGTCTTCAACGTTTTGAACATTACTTTAATTAGCTTGTCATTTTATAGTCATTATACTTACAAAAAATCTTCACCACATTTTGAGATTCTGAACAATTTATTCCTGATTTTAACTTCAATATACGTACCTGCTCATATAATTCTTTTAAAGAAAACATATTTGTGGAAATAATTTTTTATCAATTAGATATATTCATCCAAACGTCTCAAACACTTTAAATCTGTCTGAATAATATTTTTTCTTCTGTACTTGAAAAACTATTTGAAACCATGACAAACTTTGGGTGGTGTTCTGCAAAATTTAAATGCCCATTCAAAGTTATATAACCCATGTTAATTTCTATTTACTTTGAACTCATATTTTTCTTTTTATCTCTCAAATTTGAATCGTTTTTGATATAAAAAAAATCTGTCAATTATCTGTCAATTAGTCATGTTTTGATAAGGACATAATTGAAAAACATCTGCATTTTATTTAGATCTTTCACCTCCTTTCATGGCTGTGATTAGCTGATTGATGAAGTAAGACAACAAAAATGCAAATCACTAATCTCTCCACAAAATCCGACAGCATTTTGATTCGCTATTTACTCACTTATTAATTTAATGGCCTTGCTTTTAATTCAACCCTTCGCTATATAAATTTCGATTGACAAATGGACAAATTTCGATTGAGCGACATTTAGTATACATATCATTTTATCTTAACATAAAATCAGAATAAATTTGCTCTCAATTACTTGGTCTAGTGGTTTTAAGGGGTTTTCGTACCTGACTGAAAAATGAAAAACAAAATTATATACATGGCTAAGCAAACCTTTTGAATTAATGCGCAAATAAACAAATAATAAATAAATGAGCAAAACAATTTTAAGAAGTTTTTTTGTTGAAGGTTTACAAACAAAACTTGTTTCAAACATCCAAGAGTGCGTGCGAAGACAAATTAATATAAAAGTGTTTCATTTTATATTTGTTTACAATGGTTAGAAACACACTTTTATTTCTTGCAAATTGGATCAACCTAACAGGGAAACATGGATTCAAAACATTTTGTCAGTGCTTGTCCTAACAAGAAAAGAACTTAGATAAAATGCTAAAATTTAAGCTGTAGACAAGTTTTATTTTGTTTCTAACATTATACTGTCACAAAATCATAATTCTAGCAAATATTTTTAACAAGCTTGAGAAAACATAAGTTATAACTCTTTTAACCAGGATTTAACATGAACAAAAGCAAAATGATTCATATTTCCAGCAAAGTATATAAGACTATAAATACACGTGGCGATGACTTTAATTATGCCTTTGAACTTAGTCTGACTTAGAAACTATGCATACATCTTTACTGGGAAATAGGTATTTTCTCAACCAACTATAATTAGTGACGGTCGTAGCAGATTTATTGAAATAATTAATTATTCATGTTTTGTGTATTGTTGATGTGTTTTCTTTCTTATTTATTTATCTTTTTTCGCAAATAGCACTGAAATGTTTTAAAAGACAACTTAAAACGGTGAAACTGGACAGAGATACAGAAAAGTTCAACTAACAGGATTTATTTATCTGGACGTTGAAATATTTACATTTATAAGTTACTCGTTGCATAGGAAACAGGAAAATTTGTGATTGGATTATATACGCTATTTGGATACATAACTGGATTATTCATACTAAAAATGGGTAAGTTCCTTCTGTTATAATCTTGTTTTGTTCAAATACCGTACATGTACTTGTTATATGCTTTCTTGAACTTTCTTTTACAGGAATGAATTACTGTGAGGTTTTCCTGAAGATATTTTGTTTTTAAAAGAGTTTTTTTATTAGGTATTCAACAGGCACTATATGTAACCTTGTAATAATGTTTGCTATTTAGATCATGAGAACAGCTCAATTATGATCCTTGATCCGTGATCTAAACGTTTTGGCACACTTTGATGCAATTCGGCTCACTTAACTAACGGTCTGATTGTAAGTGCACACTAAGGCCAGATGCTCTCTTTCACATGGCATTCTTGCAAAACTGGAACCGATATTCATCCAGTTCTACAAGTAAACCTACAGACAAACCCAACAATAAAACATTATCAAATATGTATAGAAACAACTACACCAGTACAGTTTCAAACCTAAAAAAAACGCACTTCTCTCTCATAAATACTCTCCAAGGGTTTAGAAAGGAGGTGACAAAGAGGTTTTTACAGTTGACACTAATTTCCTGGCACATATAACGGGAGGAACAATTTGGATGTCAACCCGTATTTGTGACTTCATTGACACTGTTTTCATCTACTTGTATGATATAAACAGATTTGAGCCATCAATGTTCTGATTTTCAGCTTATAATATATATATGTGATTTATGCCCATACTTACACGATTGAAGACTATAGATTGAGTGAAAAATCCTAGAAAGTTAGTATAAGCTAAGTAACTCTAAGTAACAACACAAACATGTCAAATAGCTTCAAGCATCAAATCCAAGAGGGAACTTGAAATACTGGGAATACTAGCTTCAATATTATGGAAGTTGAATCCAACTGTTATTTACTTTTGTTCCCCCCCCCCAAAAAAAAAAAAACAACAACAACAAAAACACAACAACAAAAAACACAACAAAAACCCACACAAACAACAACAAAAGAACACACACAAACAAACACAACACACACAAACAACAGCAAAAGAACACACACAAACAAACACAACACACAAAAACAACAACAAATGAACACACACAAACAAACACAACACACACAAACAACAGTGAGATTATGTACAATATGGGGTAGTTTTCGATACTTCAAAAGCTTCTTTACTTCTGCTATTATCACTCTCTTAATTGATATAATTCCAAATTATAAACAATATATCATTTATGCCAACTTGATTCTATTGAAAATATGTTTCTGGTCTGATATGAAAAGGAATCTAAGGGCTTTCCAATAATTTAGGACTATTTTCTCACCAACTTTCTCAAAGATTCTCTGTAAGAGTTCTTGTCTTTCACAATGGTCTAAAATCCCCTGTACAAAACAACAGACATCCATAATTACATTTAGTTTGATGTGCATCAGGAGACAATTGAGTTTTGTGCTTATGGTAACCATTAAGGTGCAACTCAGTCCGTTGATTTCTTGGAACAGTGTCGCAAATCTACATAAAGTGTACCACAGAAATTCCAGATTTAAATTGTTTCTCTTAATGAAAACTAATGTGTTTAAATAACGACAAAGCCACACACAAAATAGTTTTTTAGGTTCAAAACATTTTTAAAACATAATACACACATGTACTTATTATGGCCAAGTCAATTATTACCTAGCTATGACTAAATACGGTAAACAGTGGACCCTGAATCATAAAAATGAGATAAAGAAAAAATGCAAAAGGTTTCCTCCCTGAATCTAATGGAGATATATTTTGTTTGTGGATTGTTGTTGTGTACTTTGAATAAATAATGTTGTAAAATATGTTTCCATTCACAAATATCATCACTTGTGAGACAGAGTATTTAACTTGACCTGTCTATTTGATCTCCAGGCTCAACCTACTAACTATAATCAACCTCATTGTTCTTATATTAGCATGAGTTCACCAATAAACCCTCACTGCAAATGTTGATGAACTAATGTTTCTATCTACAAGACTTATAATTCCATCACTTGTGAGACAGGGTATATATCTTTAAATATTTGACCTGCCTAAAACTACGGCTAAACCAAACTCATTGTTCTTAGTGTAAGTTCATATTGCAAGATCAGCTATATTTTTTTTGCTTGTTCTATTCTTGTACAACTGGAGCACTGGTTATTGTGTGACAAGTAACCATTCCATAATGAGAAATATTCCTTTGATTAAGATTTGATGGCAATTGTCCACCTCATTGATCGGCCTCTTGACCACTGGTTACTTTCATTTTCTGATGATGAGGCACAAACGTTAATCTGATATTGCCGGCTCCTTCTGGCTTTGATTGCTCTTAAAGGACCTGACTTGTTGCCTTTAGAGAAAAAATTGCTATATGTGCTTAAAGTTATCAATGTGGTGAAGCCTGATCGTCGTATTTATTAATAATCAAACTATTCTTTTATGACCACGGCACCATTTAGACAAGAGGAAATGGCTCAGTTTTAACACATGTTGATTTCTAAGAAAACATAATTTTAAATATAAAAAATGGTAAAGTTTACACACTTATTCATTTTTT
>ENA-OREC01002177-OREC01002177.1-marine-metagenome-genome-assembly--contig:-NODE-2177-length-10617-cov-12.179602_pt1 | contig 10617 bp, 4 predicted proteins | sample MGYA00248626_ERZ508543 | MGnify/ENA primary metagenome ERZ508543 (study PRJEB26211, sample SAMN05518279) | marine metagenome | isolation source: Puget Sound, Washington, USA | host: Bankia setacea...
TTATCCTCATAATAAAGGTGTCATATTAACCAATGTATCACTGTGTAAGGTGAAACTTCTCTACAGAAAGATGCCAAAACTTAGTCAGTGTATTGTGCTAGCTCTGGAGTAAACTTTCAATGACAATCAGTGAGAATTATTCAATCACACAAAGTATGAACTGTCACTCAGTACCGGTAGTTAAATGCCAGATATTGGTCCTATGATATATGTAATCAGAATCAATACATAGATGCTAGATAATGACATGAAATCATAGTTAATTACACTTAATATCAGGAGTATACAGTAGTACTGTTACTTCGAGAAACTACCTATTTCTAGTTACTCAACGGTAACATACAACACCAGAGAATTGTGCAACTTGATTATTAGTGGTGTTTTTTCTTCAAAATTGATCAAGTTTATTTTTGTTATTTTGTGTATATCATCCCCAACACAACGACCTCCGACTTCGAAAGGATTTCCATCCCAGATTTTATCCATTACTTTTAATCCTGTCTTAATTCTTGAGAAAGCGCCAGTATTTCCCTTCAAATGTTGAGTGCTAAACAAGGGAACGACTGGTACCCTTTTTATAAAGTCTTTGGTTTGACATCATTAAATATCTACTACAATGGAGTTAATATGAGGGAGTACATAAAAGCAAAAAGTCCGGGTTTTCATTGCTGATGAATAAAGAAGCTTATAGAACCATTTTTGCATTCACCCCCTCAAATGGTTCTCTATAAAATAATCAACAATTATGTAGCCTGTACTAAAAATCAAGTCACATCAAGCAACATTACACTTTGGATTACATTTCTCCCACCAAAAAACAAGTTTATGTTTTCCTGAGATCTGATTTATTATTGTGCAGAGAAAACTTGGTTATTAGGTCAGTGTTTTAAACATACTCCTAGATGAATTCTAACAACTGAGTGTAAAATAGTTTTAACTTGTGATTGATTAAAAGAATTTTTGCAATATTGTATCACTTTAAGGTTAGCATGTGATTATTTTGCTTTACATAGTTAATTTAAAGCACCACATACACCACATGTATTTTAATTCAACAACTGTGTTTCTATCCACAATCGGACCTTGTCAATGGAGTACAAATTACAATATTTAAAAGTAAAAACAAAATACGAATACTGAATAACTAAAAATGATAGGACTGTTTTGCGTCAATATTATAAATTATTCTCTGTTGATATCGCATGTATGAAATATCATTTTTCTATCAAAACCATCTTTAACAACTACCTGTTAAAAGTGAAGGACCGTTCCATATTACACCTTTTTCTAAAAGCTGATGAAAAGAAATGCTAAAAGTTACTGTATTCATGATAAAATATTTAAATCTCTGCAAAACTGGCCTATGTTCAATTGAATGAAAATAGATTTACAACATTTTGCCGTTGTTACCAAGCTTTAACCTGTGTTTTCAGTTCATTACTCTTTTTATTTGACAGTATCTTCGTGATCAAGTTCAATATATGTCACAACAATAGATAAACTGATCTCTCTTAAAACCTCTCCCTATACACATTCTAGTACACATAAAAAGCTATATTTTGTCAAAGAGTTGTATTAGGATCTCGGTTTTGTTTCCCTTCAAAGAGTTTAACAGAACATGGTAACTCCTAAGCGCTCATTTACTTGATCATAAGTACATGGCAATTACATAATCAGGGTCTCGGGCTTTGATGTTTTGAAAATACTTGAGATATTTGTCAATTACGGCCGCTGGATTAAAGAAGTGGCATGTGAATTCAGTAAGTAACAGATCAGACAACCAGTCTCGCGTCCAAAGAAACAATTTCCGACAATGTTTGGTTTTCTGGCAGATCATTAATATTGGCTTACATTTTACTTATCCCCTTGGCCTATTACTTTCTGCTGATTCCTTCACTATTCCCTTTGTTTTGACTACAACCTAAAGCCAAACTCCCATAACTCTACTAAAACCTTACTACAATATGTCGCAATATAGCTCCAACGATGACAACAACAAATTTCTGATGACTAAGTTCTGCGACTAAATTCTACAATGAGACTTTCTGTCTGTCCTAGGCTATAAAATTATCCCTTACCTTACACTTTCCCAGCTTGATAAAATCACCAATGTCTGACAGACCAATTTTTACCAAATACAGTTTGACAACAATATCAGACAATTCGACCACTGGCTTAATCTATCCAACAATAAGATTATTAGGCACAGTTAAAGTGACCGCAAATTGAGGAAGAGATTAGGAAATAGTTGTATTATGTAGATATTAAACCCATACAAACCGTAACTGTTCACAATACCGTAGAAACATATTATGTAAACATTGCGGCTAACATAACTGTATAGTACCTGACAGGTAAAAATAATTGACGTCATTGCTAAAAAAAAGTCCATGATGTAACAGGTATCCCATCATGCAATGCACTGATATTTTCACCTGTACTCGTTAATACTGGTGACCAAAGGAATCTTATTTCACTCTATCAATCAGCATAATCTTCCTTGAAATGCCTAACATAATTATATATCATGAATGAGAAAAAAGAAAATGCACAGGACACTCTTGACCTGTTGTAGAAATATTGATTTAGCAAAATACTAACAGATTAATCACTACATGAATTAAGGGGGGAGTTGACCATCTAATTTCTTAAATTACAAAAGTCAACCCCAAGCTGTTAGAGGGAGAAAACAGGGTGCTTTGGTTGGATGGAAGCAACATCTATGGGGGAAGCACAAGAAGTGGATTCTACATAATCAAAGGGTTCCCAAAATAAGGATCATTGTGAGTATAGCCAGTAATAGGTTGTTAAGAAATCAGTTCAAACGCTGCTGCTAACCACATTCCAACACTGTACTTCAAACCACTAAACAGCTATTTGCCTATAAACATCAAGTAGCTGAGAAAATAGGACCAGTAAGTGTGAGAGAAATACCAAAATAACCACCAAGCAAGGCAAGCCAGCTTATTTATAAATGGAGGATGTTTATATTGGTTAATTTGTGATGAAGTTAGATGGAGTAAAGCACACATTGTGGTGGTGATGGTGAGGCGGTGGTTTTTAGCTACTGGGGCATTCTGTGGTTTTATATCGATGGCACTCCTTGTTGGGTTGTGAACAGTGAATAGTGAACAGCCTTGAACTCAGACCACGCTGGCTATCACCACTAATCATACAACTATCCCAAGTATGCAGAACGAAGCCATATCTCAAACCCTACTAAATAGCTGTACATATATAAAATAGATATAAATGACACAAGCTACGTAAACTCTACCACCACATGGCTTTGTCCTGCTTTGTCTGTGGTTTTCAACTGATATGGACTAAGGACATGGACTGGACTTTTACATGATATTGTACAGTAATTCATTATCGTAATGCCATCTTAAACATCAAAGAAAAGTATGCAAATGGTTATTTTAGACGTTTATCCAAGCAGTGCACTATATTTCATCTGATCATTTATTGCTTTGTTATTACTGAGATAGTGGTGACAAACGACGAAATAATGCAGATTGAATACCAAAGTCATGCAATGATAACAAGCCACTGGGAAACATGTGTGTCTTCTATGATATTTGTTCAGCATTCAAATGAAATTTGAAACAAACGTGAAACATTACTTTCTATCACGATCCGCCCGCTTCCGACTCAAATCACAAAATCAGCAGTCTTCCGTTTCAATCCTCTCTTATTTCAAGTACCGTACATGTAACTAACATAATGCGCATTGAAAACAGCTGTTGACAATTTCCATAACAATAGCATGATGTTGTTTTCATTTCAAGTATCTGTTGATAGCGATCAATTTTGTAATACCCTAAACATATACAACAAAATAAAATGTTGAAAAGTGCAGCCTTACCCAGTTTTGTGTTCTAAATTTACATAACCAGTACATTCACAAACATTTCAGTACAAGCTATACTATGGTAAAACTATGATAAAACAAGATGATATACAATAGTTTCGCTCTGACGAATGCTGATGACTATAATGACCTACCGTGTGAGAAGTTTGTGTTGACAGGAACAGGTTCATCATCGTCTATGTTAGAGATGAAGCGTTGAGGCTGTGATGTTAGATCCACGGGTAATTCCGCTAATGACACCTCGCTATAACTCATTAAATTACTCACAGGGTTCATCACAGAGCTTATCTGCTGCTGCGATTCGTACATACTTTTTCGTGACAATGATGACCAACTTTGACTTCGACTGCGGAAACCAGAATCCCCGCCTGTTGATACTGGGGTACTATCATATGACTTACACGGTGTATGAACTATTTTAGTTTCCACCTGAGTTTCAGTATCTTGTTTTTGTTTGACCTTTTCCTGTTGAGCATCTATCATCTGTTGTACAAACTGTTCCTGCTGATGTCTTGATGTTAGCACTGAAAAACTGCTACTTCTCTCCCGTAGCCCACTCTCCATAACTACAGGCGATGATTTCTTCTTTTTAAGTAACTTATCATGAAGTTTCTCATAGTTGGTTGAGTTAGTTCCCACACCTTGGTTATCTAAGAGAAACTTCTGCATGGACTTTGTCATGTTTGCAGCCAGAAGTTGGTTCTTGTCAAGGCCTTGCAACAGATTGCTTGTACTGCCTTTACCTGGACTTATACCTCTCTCAGATGTCACCATTCCTGAAAGCCTCGGACTTGAGCTACGCCTGTTTAAAACTGGAGACGGTTTCTGTCCAACTTTCTCTTGAAGTACAGAGCCAGGAGCTGTTGCAATCTTTTCAGCCAGAAGAAGGCTCGGTGAGGAGGCCCTTTTTACTGGCATGGATGACTTGGGACTTTTGCGCATCTGGACAGCAGGTTCCTGAGGCTGTGGTTGCCTTTGCTGGGCTTGTTGCTGCTGTTGTTGCTGCAGTTTTTGGGGAGACTGATATGGATCAACACTGGACTCAGGTAACTCATCATCATCTTTCAAAGCCCTTGCAACAAGCATTCTACGAGCATGAACCACATCTGGTGCCACGTTATCTGTTGAAGTACTCCTCAGACTTGAGCTAGGATCAATGGCGTACTGAGATGCTAAACTTCTCCTTATTTCCGCACTAGACACAGAAGCTCCCATGGCAACACGATTCCTCTCAAAACGTCCAAGATCTATTGCAGAAGCTGAATTGGTTCTTGGACGTTGATACGTTGGATCCTCTTCTTGTATTTCACTGGAAAACTGAGATGTAATACTCCTACATAACTCACCGACTTTAGAACTATCTGCAAATGAAAGTAATTCCCCAACGTTGCACCTCTCCTCATAATCCCAATCATTTGAACTCAAACTATGCATCGACTTAGAACGGTTAGATAATAATCCAAGACTAGCATTTGACAGAGACAAATCACGATTCAATGTTGCCATACCACGACGCTTTGCTAAATCCTCTAGCTGGTCTGAGAATAGTTCCCTGGAAACATTGCGCATCTGTGAGACAGACAATCTTGGTGATTCTGCATAGTTCTCAATCAATTCTGGCTTATCAGATAACTGCTTGTTTTTTAAATTCTTCAGATTTGAACTTTTAATGATTGTATCATTTTCATTATAAACAAGTGCTTTCTTTGAATTTGTAGAGTTTGTTTTAGATATAGAGTTTTCACGGCTTTCACTGCTGGATTTCACTGGCGTGGAATTCACAGAGTTTTGTTCTTTAAATGGAGTCACATGTCTGTTTGGAGAGCTTCTATAATGGAAACCACGACCTGGTGCTGACTTTGACAGAGATGAAATACTTTCCTTGAACTCTGACTTATCAATGGTATCATGTTCTGGAATGGCAACACTATTCTTGGTGAGGGTCGCTATAGGGATATCGTGGCCCCTTTTAATCACATGACCATTTTGTGATTGACCAGTTTTAAATGTTCCATTCTGACCAGTTCTACCACTTCCCTTTCTCTGAGGGCGACCGGCTGATTCCCCAAATGAGTTGCTTCTGTCTCTGGGCGGGCTACGACTTGTCTTACGGAACCTAGATGCGAGCCCATTAAATGAGCGACTCCGTCCACGGGACTCGCCCCCGAAGTGCGGGTCCTTTGAGCTGGACGATTTATTACCCATGCTGCCTCTGGATCACATTACAACAAACTGAAAATACACAAATACAACACTGATAAGTATGGTTATTTTTAAAAAGGAAAGCACATATAAAACACAGTTTGCTGGTAGGTACGTCTAGCATGATAACGTTTCAATCAAGCATACCATACATTGTTTTCCTTGTGTGTTTTTTAAAGTAACATTATTATTTTCTTTACCAAAGAGGTACTTATACAATAACATATTGTCTTAAATTATTTTATTGAACAAATAAATGTACAGGTTTGAATTACACTCAAGTACCTCTTCATTGAATTAATTGTCTTTCTTATTTCTAAAACGAACTTGCAAACCAATCTTTATCATGTACAATACACAGAATTTCCAGTTCCTTGTTTCATATAAACCATCTCTAAAGCGGCATGTAATTCATAGAAGAAAACCCTGAACTGAAACCAACAAATGCCTGTCCACAAACCTTTTAAACAGAAGTGCAGATTATACCAGGAAAGATGACCATTTATTTCACTACCTAAGACACTCTGTCTCCAATTAACTAACTGTTAGCCAATTTAACACATTGTTAAGTCATTAGACACATTCAGTGAAGATCCATATAATAACCTGACAGGTCCATTTTATTGCCATATTTCACAATTTTCAATACACCTCTAATTGTAATTACCTGCCCTTGACACCTCACCCTCTACGGAGTTGATAATGATGTATTTATTTATTCAAGTAACTGACAACAGAGCTGACACAATATACAATGTAGTACACAATAGTAAACACCTACATCAGTAAAGACAGACACCAGGGTCTACAAAGGGAGTAATGTATTGGTAAAGTAAGGGGTATTGTAGGTCTGCATTCAAGTAAGTTTTGCAGAACCAAAACATTCCAGGTTGAATGCATCTTTTTGTAATGATAGTGTTCGTCAATGATTTTGGACTGATAACAAAAATCCGCTAATCTTTTTACGTAACCATTAGCTACACAAATGTAACGCATGTACATAGAAATGTTGCAGTCATTATTCAGTATGCCCTCATAAAAGAACCCTCGGCAAAACAATTACAAGATAAGTTTAAGTCAGTTTTTGCAACATTTAATGTACCGGTATCCGAAACACAGTCTACAACTTCAAGCCTTTTCAACATTAATGATTATACTTAGAAATATCAGTGGTAGCTAGCTCTGCATGTGTATGAAATGCTAAAAACGTGACCCCCTAATTGAAATTTAAATCTGCTTTCATTAAGGTCATAAATTGCATGTTATGTATTCTTTAATATATGAGAAGTGGAGTCTTATGTAGAAGCGTTATATAATCTAGGCAAAGTCAATATGCCGTCGCAATAGATTTTAACGACTAAAACATGTTCTCAATTAGCAAACTATCATTAACACTGCGTACATATGCTTCAATCATGCACAACATAACATGTCTGAGTAAGATGGAGTTCAAATATATAGTTCTCAATTTCAAAATCACTTAATTGTTAAGGCTGACATTTTACCATTAAAGTTCAATTACAATATGTCTCATCTGCTCTATTTAAGCTGTGTGTTAATCATTTTTAAGTCTCAATAGAACATGATCTGACTTTTTCAACAGTTCCTCAAATATTGACTCTGTAATTGAAATATAGTGTATGAGCTAGCTTTAAACCACCAAGCCTACAACTTCACTTCTATAGACATTAACTTTGCAGTTCCTGTGTACTTGCTCTCTCTCAAGGCTTGAGATTTCAGACCTAACTGACCATTTTGTCAAAGGTTACATCCGTTCTTTTTAACATCCACGTTTTAATCATAAACAAACTTTAAAATACCATTTAACCAATCTAAAAAGCATCTGCTAATTGAAATGAAGAGTTTTAACATGCTTTATTAAAGGCCCATTTCTATAGTTGACCAGCCCCTTAGTTAATTTTTGACCCCTTAAAGAAGTAAATATCCTCTTAGTTACCTGCAGTGTTCACAGAGAACTGATACCAATATTTTGAATTCAAGGAAAAGTTTTATTCATTTAACATTAATTTAAAGGAAAGTAAGTGAGATGGTCATGATATCACCAAGTCGGACATGTTTCCTTTGGGTTCTTCAGTTTCCTCCCACACGAAGAGCACACAAACGGGAAGGCGAACATCGGTGCTTCATAATCTTTGTAAAATAAATAAAGCTTAAAGGAAAGCAAATTGCCACGAAAAATGTTTCAAAGCAATATACCAATGCAAGCTGTTCATTCATGAGAAAGTAAAAAAAAACCAGAGAGGAATGTGGAGAACACGGTTTGTGAGTTTGTGATCTTTAACCGGAAGTTTCACTGACAAAACCATTAATCTGCATATCAACACCATGACCTGTCACAACCAAGTCTGTTTCTTTACTCTACTCAACCAAACCTACTACCGGTACACCATCTTACTATACCTCTTAAATCCCCAACACAGCAAATTGAGAAAATCCACTGGACTGAATCAGTGATATTATCATATCAGAACAATCAGAAATAAATACGAGTTATGAGCACTCCTTTATTAATGAATACGGTATATATCAGCCAATGGATTCAATTCTTAAGACCCCCAAACACACAAAAAACAACTGTTTGTTCACCCCATCCTGTATAGAGTCATTTAAATTAGTAGTGCATGTTTTGCAACTGAACCGATACACAAATGAACCATACTATTATTGAGAGTGACAAGTAATTTTATACTAGAACTTAAAGTATTTCTTGTACTTTCCAGTGCATTAGTAGCATAAACATGAAGTAAGGGAATTGAGTACAGTTAAACAAAACTACAATGTCTATATTGAGGAGTGAATGTGAAAGGGTTCTAACTGCTTCTTAATTTAACAACACTTAAAACCATCAGCTTTCACCCTTCAATAATCCCCCCCCCCCTAATTTCTGCAAATAAAGGGCTCAAGCAATATTGACAACTAGAAAAAGCACCTGTTTCTTGATAAGCACATTATATACATTTCAACGAGAGACATGGTAACTACTTATATTATGCGGTCAATGTAAAACGATACTAAACCATGAAACATACCTGAACAAATTACAAACCAGCACTTAGATATGTAAGTCTTAATACATCCCACAGGTTAGAGTAATTTCACAGTAATAAACTTCTTAAATTTCACCAAATTCTCAAAATATGTCTCGCTCCTAATTGCTTTGGGTTAAAATTGCTATTTACAAGGCTTATGATAATGTTTATTTTGAAGCGAAACTAAAAATACCTGTTAAAAAGCCTCCCAGCCAGGTATGATAAAAAGTTTTCTTAAGGCCATGTTATAGGTGTCCTTATCTATGTTTATTATCTGTGACCTGAAAAAACTTTGATAACCATCCAAGATTGTGTATGTATACTTAGTTAAATGTAAAGCCTTAAACCGTTTCTTCATTTGTATATATATAACATTATAAGCATGATAGTCAAAATACAACTATGAAAAAGCATTATATAAAATAATTACAGTAACTGTTGCAGTAGCCTGAATCCCTACAGACATCCTACATGACACCTGACCTGTAGTTTTAGTTTTATATTTAGACAGGGAACAAAAATGTAAGTGAAAGAAGATGACGCAAAGTGACAAGGTGACACCACTGGTTTTATTAGGAAGGGGAATTCGACACATAACTGTAATTTTATCTCAAGGTGTAAGTTATTGCTGGGTGGGCCAGTCAATGGTAGTACATTGTATTGTTTTTATTTAGTGGTTTTTGTTTACGTGACTATTGTTTTAAATTAATCATACTTGTTTGCTTTTTTATTTAAGAGTCATTACCTATCCCTTAAAGTGAGTTGTACTTTTAAACAGTCCAGTAAACAAATGACATATGTGAAGTCTACCATGTGTTTGAGATGGTTGTTGTAATTTGCTAATTTTGTCTTTGCTTAGAAGATTTATAGAGTATTTTAGCCACACACAAAGAAAAACATGATCTAGATAGGGCTGAATCCCATGCCACTTGGATTACCATGGAGACACTCTACCGACGGAGCCACCGAGCATGGGTATGCTATGAACATGAGACAAAACTCAAGACAGAGAGAAAACAATACAATACCCAAAATGACACTACAATACCCAAAATGACAATATGATACCCAACATGACAATATGTTACCCAAAATGACACTACAATACCCAAAATGACAATATGATACCCAACATGACAATACAATACCCAACATGACAATATAATATCCAAAATGACAATACATTGTTTGAAGCTTTACCAGCAGAACAGAAACTATAGATATATGACCTCAGCATTGATGCAAAGTACTACAAGGCCATCATCATACTTGTAAGATTAACATATCAATGCTGATGTATAAAGATGTTACTACAGGACCACCATAGCCAGCAACATTCAGCAACATTAATACCTCGACACCAATGTATATAGAGGCTACTACAGGACCACCATAGCCAGCAACATTCAGCAACATTAATACCTCGACACCAATGTATATAGAGGCTACTACAGGACCACCATAGCCAGCAACATTCAGCAACATTAATAC
>ENA-OREC01002178-OREC01002178.1-marine-metagenome-genome-assembly--contig:-NODE-2178-length-10616-cov-12.109688_pt1 | contig 10616 bp, 6 predicted proteins | sample MGYA00248626_ERZ508543 | MGnify/ENA primary metagenome ERZ508543 (study PRJEB26211, sample SAMN05518279) | marine metagenome | isolation source: Puget Sound, Washington, USA | host: Bankia setacea...
GAGCAGTTCAATCAAGCAGTCGGCTAGATTGAACATGTCTCACCATAGGAAAACACTTACTTTTAAACCTAACCTGTATTCTTATTTAGTTATTTTTCATTGTTTAAGTTTTTGTATATTGGTTGCTCTCTTCCCCGTTTACTTGTTATGTTGTTTTAACATTTACTAATACTCCTACCGCTTGATGAACATATGGTCTCCAGCAGGCGTGTAACATTTTTTGAAGGTAGAAAGATAATATAAGTTGTTTACAAAAAACTGTTAAACAAATTAAAGATGGGTTTTGGATGTTGGTAAACGCAATAAACACCACGTACAATACGATGTATTTATTAAAACACGATTAAATGAGAAAAACATGATGAGTCAATGAGAAAGAAGGAAAGCAAATCACGTGTTTTTTCAGTCTACATTTTCTGCCATATTTCATTACCTCTCCAATATCCTGCGATGAAATTTCAGCTTCCTCTACATAATCTGTTACTTTCTCTAAATCTGCTGCTCCTGAGTCGTGTTTGGCCGATTTTTTGCCTTTATTTCCACTTTCGTCGGCTTCAGTGTCGGGAATTTCTTCTTCGGCGGACATTTTGGTTTTCTGTGTCGAAAACGAAACACGTTGTGAATATAGCAATTGGGAGCTCGTTCGTACCCAAATCAACTACCGTAGCTCTTTTTTGTTTGTGTGGGTTTTATTGTTTTTCTATGATACAATTCATATTTGTACTGATTTCTTTTGTTTGTTATATTCCAACACTAAGCTTTTAAACTTGACTCTCCGTTTCTCCTCCGCATATGTCTAGGTCCCCAACAGTGGTTTGACATTATTGGAAGATAGATAGATAGAAGTTGTTACTTTCAATGTTAAAAGTGTCTAGTATAGTGTAAATGAAGCTCAAGTCAGTTCCTGGAACAGACCAGTACTGAGCTATGATAGTTAATTTCACCCTCAAGGAAACAACAAATGTTTTACAAGTATTTGGGATCATTATAACTTTTAAACAGCTGATGGGGGAAAAGTAGACATTGTTCATCAACACAAAGTACCTGTACATTTCTGTTGTTTTTAATTATAGGATTTTTTGGATTATATTTTTAGTGTTTGACTTTTGTCGGTTCTGCGTGGTCATTCGTTTTTTCATCCCCCGCCACAACGGCCAATGACATCGAAGGATTTCTATACTAGATCTTATCCATTACATTATTTTCTTATCTTAATTCTTGAGTAAGAGCCAGTATTTCCCTTTTCAATGTTGAGTGCTAAACAAGGGAACTACTGGTACCATTTTCACGTCTTTGGTATGACGCGGTCCTTGACTGGGGATTGAACCCGGGACCTCCCGCACTGGATGCCAGCACTCTACCACTAGGCTATCGAGGAGGCGGTTAAGGGATTTTGATTTTATTCAAGATTTAGATGTGTGCATATGTTGTTTCAGTAATATGGCATCTTCTTGTCCATATTTTTGGCGCTGTTTTGCTGAATGTTGCAGGCATAGATCTCAGAAAGACTGATGCAAAGTGAGCCGACATTTTGATTCGAGTATCGATTCTCATCAGATTTTTTACCACAAATACCAATCAAGTAAGCCAAAACTTGAAGCACATTTACAATTGGTCAATCACTTTCATCAAATAAACTGGAAACAACGGAGTAACTGCATGTACCTGTCAATTGCCGTGTCCGTGTTTCCAATGATTTACACAAATAAGACGCCTTTTTTAAGAAGTTTGAAAACACTGATTAGAGTTGATGGACCAATTGTAAACAAACCTTCGAGTTTCTAAGACAAAAGACAAACAAGAAATATAACAATAGAATTATATGGTGTTTATAATTTCAAAAAAAAGTAAACAATTAAAACGCTATTTTGCCAAGTACACAATGCGTTATTTGTACAGTCAATGACGATGATGATGAGCATGTTTTTTCTTCTGATAAAAAGCAAAAAAACGTGTACATAGCAATGTTAGATAAAGTATGTATTCCATATACAATTGATAGAAGGCAGGAAAAGAACATCTTAAACCCCTACGGTAACATAAGTACTCAACATTTCAAAGAGGTGAATGTGAAACGGTTCTATCTGCTTTTCTATTCAACAGCAATTCGAACCATTTCGCTTTCACAACCTCGAAAATTTTAACAATCAAGACATGAGGGAAGATAACAGTAAATGATATCGTAGACATTACATGTAGTTAAATGAAAGAAAAAACAATGCATACATGTACTAAATACTAGGCAAAAACTCTCAATAAATCAGATGATAATACATGTACAGTTTGAATGAAAACAAAAAGCTAAACATGTTCCTGTTGTCATTTACTCCTCATTTACACTATTATTGCATTCATCATGTATCCCACCTTGTTCATTACATGTATTTTACAAGATTCACTGCCATACTACTGTAAATGCATAATGAAATTTGATAAGATTGAAAAACAGTGGTATCGCAGTGAATCTAATTTTAAAGTTCAAATCAAAGGGGTGAAAGCCAAACTGTTTTATCTGTCCTCTTTGTTTAACCAGACTTACAACAGTTTAACATTCACCTTTTGATATACATGTAACAACCCTGACCTTCAAATCTAAAAACTGCAACCTTTTCCAAAATCCTAACAATAAATACTTGACAGTATAAAATTGTATAAATAAACAACATAGCTGACAGCTGTGCTCTTTTAATGCTATGCAAAATAAACAATCTTTCTCCAAAACAAATAATCGTTCCCCTCCATGGACATGTATTTGATTATCTGAAAGGTCTATTTTGCTTCTTTTTTGTCTCTGGTGAAACTTATAGTGTAAAATTATTCAAAGGCCTTAAACCCCAATTTTGAAACTTAAATTCTGACCAACTTTTTAAGTCCGCCTGCCCAAAAACCCTTTGAAGCATTTTTCACTACCTTAACATTACTCCTTACCCCTTTCTCTATCTATACCCGAATACTTTTCCCTTTTCACATAACTTATAAATAACTCAAATCCTCTTCCCCACCCCCTTGCGCACACCAAATCCCCCCTAACCCAAAACCCATCATTTTTATATTCCCCACTGTTATTAAAGCACATTACTTATGAAATTAATTCACATGGATTTCTTGTACAGTGAACAATAGTCACTCAGTCTTCAACTGTCCTTTAAAACTCTGTCATCAAGGGGCTGAAAGCGAAATGGTTCTAAGTGCTATTGAATATAGAAGCAGATGGAACCATTCTCGTATTCACTCCTTAACATTTACTTGACTAGACTTATCAACTTCCCCCCCAAATCATTTTCACACTCCAGTTCAGTGTAATTTTTCCTTCCAAAATCCAATAATTCAAGTGAACATTTCACAACAAACAGATTGTAACAGAAGTGAGTTTTCCCTCTATTTAACCACATAACTTTTCTTTGTTCTTGTTTCAAACATCTTAAGTTCATCTCTATCGTTTCCATCATCTAGCTTTTCTCATTCATTTTCAATATGGCTGACAAGTTTGTAACCATTTGTGTTTACAGTTTTATATCATTTTCTCTTTCATACCTCACTAGCCTAACTCAATCTTCATTTTCTCTTTTTTTCTAACATGATCTAGTATTATATGCATCTGAACCTAAATAACAATCAATTATACTGAACCCACAAGTCTAAAACACTAACCCATTTACACCTAATTATTTTCCATCATCATCATCCGTTAGTAACTTCTAACGCATTTATACCGAACCATTTTTCATCGTTGTCATCCACCCATCCATTAACGTATGATATGAATGATTTTAAAACTAAATATGAACTCCCTCCCCATTCATCACAGATATCTAAAATTTCAAAACTGATTTCACTTCCTTGATAAAAAATGAATGAACCCACAATTAGAATAATATTTACACACCCCACAACTTATACAAACGTTAAACACAGACACAACTTCATTTTTAAAAAAACACGCATTACGGAAAAATAAGCCCAGTGATCGTAACTAAGAAAAAACTAAACGTTCTAATTTTAGAAATACAAAAAATCTACATTCACTCTAAATAAGTCATGTTAATTAATTACACAAAGAAACAAATTAACAACTAATGACGGTGTACAAGTCAGTTTTCCAATTAGATTACATGTATGTTTAAAGTCTGTTCAAAGAAGATATTACAGTATAATAGACTGCTTGCATTCTTAGTGTTACACATCATGTAAACACACACAAATATATATCAAAGAAACAAAATTAAATGGTACTTTGTATTCCTTTTACTAAAAGCGTCTATGCAAACAGTGTGGTGCTCTGGTCTCTCTCACAACAGTAGCTCAGTACGTCGATCAAAAGTAAAACAAAAATGTGTTTTAATCCAGTAAAACAAGTTTGAAACAAACAGTAGGGTAGTGTGTTTTAATGATGAATCAAATATTACAGTAGAGTGGGTGTTTTTATACAAAGACAGTTTCTTCAATGAACTACAAACAGTAGGGAAGTGTGTTTTCGTCAAAAAGTCTTAAATCAAGTCTTTTCCACTTTTAAAGTAAACATTAGGAAAAACAATTGGGTGAGTGTTTCTATATTTTCTGAATTTTCTCGCCCACTATAACTGGGTTATTTTTTCTAATCTGTTCTTGGGCCATTTCTTTATAGTTAAAGGTACATTCATGCTTGTCAGAATAGCGATGTAAACTGCAGTACAGGCCCCCGCATCTGCACTGGAAACCTGAAAGAGTAAAATAATAGTACATGATACTTTTAATTAACAGAAATTGCAAGAGACATTTACTAGTCCGAAAAAATTTCTGAATTTCCAAAATCTCAGGCCTGTCTTTGAAGCAGGAAGTAAATATCAATTAAACATGGAACCAACTAGTACTGAACGAGTAACAATGTGGGCCTCTGATGGGGTTTGAACTCATAACTGAAAGGCATGCACCAATTAAGAGTCAGACATGCACTGCACCACCATGTCCCTATTTACTTTAAAAATGTTAATTTTGATGGAGCCTCTGCAAACAAGATATTTTATAGCATCAAAACCATGGGACCCATTAGGTTGCAACAGATCACAGAAATGTCATGAACACCTATATGACATAACATTGTAAATAAACAAATTGATGGATCCCAACATGGTACAAGTTTTTCTGGAGATCTTGATTTCCACACTGGTCTTTTATCAACTATGTGTAACATAAAGAATATTGTAAAAGTTATATTACACTGAAAATCTGTACTGTAAGATGGTCTTACTAAAGAAGAAACGCTTCCTTCATTGATGTTCCCAGGATGACAGACATGAGCGCAAAGAAGATGATATCATATTGAAAACAAGGTTAGTCAAGTTATAAATGCATTTATTACATACCTGTCAACCCAACCTTCTTCTTGCATGTGTGACATCTGTTCTTTTTCTTTTTATCCTTGCTGGGGTCGGGGCTTCCTTCGCTTGTTTCAGCTCCACCTGTAGAGAGGAAGCGTTCATGTGTACAAGTTTGTATTTATCGAAAATAAAGAGTCCTGGGACCCATTGTTCATACATATCACTAAAAAGTAAAAATATGTACTATGTAATAATTTTCTTTAAAAGCTATTGTGAAATGGGTAATATTGTTTACTTGACAAACTCAATTTTTATCAGTCACACCATTAGGACCAGATTCCAGTTACAACATTAGGACCAGATTCCAGTCACAACATTAGGACCAGATTCCAGTTACAACATTAGGACCAGATTCCAGTTACAAAATTAGGACCAGATTCCAGTCACACCATTAGGACCAGATTCCAGTTACAACATTAGGACCAGATTCCAGTCACACCATTAGGACCAGATTCCAGTTACAAAATTAGGACCAGATTTTTTCACATTGACTGTAGTGAGTGAGTTCACATGGGCAGATGAAAAGTATTTGTCTACGTGTTTCATCAATAAATTTTCCAAACATTGCATTAAATGCAGCTATATTTAGACATATTTCTAAACCATTAAACAAATGTAATTAAACTATATTTTACAATGATAACAAAACCAAATATACAACTAATATTAATCACACTCGTTGGCACTGATGTTTGCTTTCTTATGGTCTTAGTGTGGGAGGAAACCAACCTGCCCAACTTGGTGACCACATGACTATCTTACATGGGGGGTTGCGTATCGAATCCAAGTCGCAGTGGTAAAGGGTGAGAGCTTCACCACTATGGCCGTTTCTTTTACACGTGTAAACAGAACCGTTTCGATTAGTACCAATAAACGTTTACTAAACCAATATCCGGGTACTGGACCTATTTTTAATACATGAAGTTATGATGACATAAGTACAAGTTTATGACAACATTGAATCGATCTTTCTTTTCGTTTCCACTTCTTCATGCCGCTTGTGAAACTAGCCATAGAAAGTGTTATCCAAGCTATATAAAGTCAACCATGGATGAACATGAATAACATGTACAAACTAATATGCATAACATATAATGATCATCATTAAAAGCATCGTGCATTCCGCTATGTCAATTAAGTTTTGAAAGTATGTATGCCCGACTCTGTTCAAGTCCCGTGGTGACATTATGAAAACAGGTGACGAGTCATCTTTACTTTGTCGGTTTTTAATCTAGTACTGATACCGCAGTTTTCAAGTGATCTAAATAAAAGTTGCTTAACAAGCAATGTGCCTGAGCAAACGTAATTAGAAGAGACCGAGTTTCAAAAACTTTGTGATGGGAAAACCCGACAGGCGCTAAAAGAACCTATCTCTGCCAACCAGTACTGCCTTCAGTAGACAATAGTTCTCACAGGATTTGCAATGTACCATTATGTTCATTAAATATTGAGATATATTGCATATTTCTGTTTATTTTAGTATACGTGCAGTATGAATATGTCTAAACTATACGGACAAGCTTATGTCAAGACAAGAAGAATTTTAGGTTTGGTTGTACGTGGTCCGTGGACATGTAAGATTTATTCAGATCTCGCCACCCCTGGAGATTGTTAATTGGCTTATACATGCCAGTTACGTGTAAATCGTTTCGGTTAGCTGTAATTGTGTACACGTTTACACAAATCTGTAAACGTGACGGCCCTTTTCACAATTGCACCAGTTGGACAGCCTTAACATTTGATTACTGCTTAAGTTAACGATCATAAAAATAAGGTATATCCTTTCTCGCGTGCTTTTAGAAATACAGCTTCTCAAAATAAACAAGAGAACAATTTTGTGGTCAATATTTTTGAAGACAAGTAAAGCACATACCTGCAGCGCCTTCCTCTTTCGAATCTTTATCTACGTTGGGAACTGGTATAGTAGGCGTGGCCGTGTCTATGCAGGGGGTGGTACTTGCTGAAGACGAGCAATCTGATTGGCTAGGAGAGGTTGAAGAGGAGGAGCTTGTTGCTAAGGAAGAAGAAGAGCCACAAGTTTCCTGGATTGGTAAAGTGGTGCCTGCAATAGAAATAAGATATGTGCTTAACCAGAGAGATAAAACAAATATCACCATATCTTGATTCCACCTTAAGTTTTCGAGATGCTGTTCAGGCCATGAGAAATAAAAAATGGCTTTGCATGATAATATAAATCTGTATTATATTTTTCTCTTTTTTACCATACCGATTGATATGCAGGAAGAGTGGAGATTTTTTAGTGGCCAAATGTTGCAAATAACTACATGTGAAAAGACTACACTGAATATATGAAATTGCCTTTTGGTGTCACAGGGTATATACTTTTATTTCCTCCATATAAATGAACAGTTTTGTTGTTTCCACTTTTCCACTTTTTTTGGGTGATAATTTCTTGCCGAAGTAACCCAAAAGTACCATTCCTTGATTTGTGTGAAAGAACCCTGCACTGTAGACACCAAAAGTAAACAGTTAACAAAACAGTCTGACTTGACCTACGCAAAATCCAAAATGTTCCTGCAGTCTGGACAGGTGGTTGTACACATTGGACAAGTGATAGTAGTTAAGTGAACATTTTACTATGTAACAAAGTTTTAACATTGTATCTGTCATGAATGCATTGGTGTTAATGTTATTTCATTATGAGTAGAATGAGAAGAGATGTTGTCATTTTTGTGCCCTGATGTAGATCTGTGACAGTTTTGTTCTATTGTTCTGAGCAATAATTCAAACAATTCTTATAATCCAGATATTGCGAAGACATTCTAATTTCTAATTAACACTTATAACAGCCTGAAAAGTTCTACCTTTTGTGAAATGTCCAATCTATTTCCTGGATCTCTTACTATTCCAAAGTACTCAAGTCTTTCTATTGTTTCTACATGTTTGTTATGAGCTTTAAATCTGAGTACAAAATATAATTTCATCTCAACTTTATCATGATTAAAAGTACTATTGAGTAATAATGTCAAGTACTTAAATTACAGAACAAAAGGCAACATCCACATTGACAAACACAAAGTCCAAGAACTGAATGACAAAGGTGAAGTATCCATTGTTTGCTGTAGCTAAAACTGACTACACCACTAAACCTGATCTTGATTAACTCATGACCCTGTTGATACACACATTTTGAACCACTACGTTAGTGTAAACACACGACACACTCACACACTATACATCTACACCACACAAACCATTCAACAGAGGTACTGTAAAGTTAATGTGAACACAGATGTATTTTTACCTAGGTTAGTTTTAGAGAGTGTTCTGCTAACTCCCTTCACATCAGCCTCACCTTGGCTGGCGCTAGTTGCAGACGCCGGACTCGCTCTTCCTGCTGAGCTAACTGGCGAAGAGCTTTGCTGTTTACGCTTCACTAGGTCTTTATAACACTTCGAGCAGTGTCCGTCGAATGCATCGTTGCCGTAGAATCCACAGCCAGATCGGCATAATGTTGTTGGTGGTAGATTTGGATTGTTCTGCTCCATTTACACTAAAGTTGTTTTTCAACTATTTCAACAGTTATGTTCTATTTTTATAGTTATAAATAAGTCTTTGTTATTTAACTCCTGCTGTGAGGTTCTGTCTTTAATCTGAAATAAATACGAACCAATTAATACAGCACATGAAAACACACATTTACTTACAAAACAAATTTATACCAGTTAAGGATTATAAGCAAATACCTAAAATGAAATGACTGAACCGTAAAAAAAACACTGAACATGTGACAACCCTTGAAAAACATTTAAATCATTTCAAAAAGTGTTAACAACAATATGAAATTGCTATAAAACAGCTGAATTTGAAGTAAAATATGACAAGTTAGCTTTGTGTCAAACAATGATTAAGTGGGTCACCTTTTAACCTACTAACCCTGTAACAGATTTCACTTGGAAAACGAATGTAATAAATGTTCAAGGATGTTTGCGTGCTTTAGGTTTTAAATCAACATAAACAAGCATTTTGTTCGAGGCAGCACGTGTGTTTACATGCGTAATCAAACTTTCATCCAAGTTCTCCTTTGTCCATTGCCTGTTTGTACTGGATTATGTCATTTAAGATGTTTATTTACAAAATATGGTTATTTTGTTTGTTACAAAATAGGTCAATATGACGAAATATGCGTAGAATACAAAGAATATTCCGCCTTAACTTTAAATACTAATTAAAATTAGTAAAATTAAAACAATAGGATATGGGTCAGGCGGACAAAGACAGCAAAAGTTCGTATGTTATCAGACAATGACTGTCACGCAGTTCAAGATTGATCAGCTGACGAAAGCCGAAACTTCCCTTTTGTTCCATGATCAAAATAGAACATTTTTAACAAAGATTTCCCTAAAATATTCACTTATTCTGCTAGAAGAACATTTAAACTTCATGTTGGCGTTGCCATTACCGGGCCTTCAATGCTTAAAAGGAACAAAAAGACTATTTCTTCCACCAGGGTGTTGTCCAGAGCGATCCAGATAAAGACAAGATGGCGACGACCAATTTCTGTATTATCATGATTGTATTTACGCTGGTTTTAGCACAGTTTAAGACATTATTTCTTTAAATAAAGGCATTAAACATATTCTACGTAAATAAGTAAAAATCCTTACCAAATTATTCCGTGAAAGTTGAAGGAATATTAACAAAGTTTATCAAATTCCGTAGTTAGGTTCCCTTTACGTGTAACCTCTAATTGCTATCTGGACTATTATTTTCGTCACGTGACCACTCTGTCGGTTATTCATTGGTTAACCTAGATACGAAAACGAGGCACTATTATGACGTCATTTTCAATACACTATGAGCTAAAGTAAGTATAATGCGACTTATTAATATGCACCGTAAATCTAATTAAAACTGTTTTAGGCAGAAAATCATTTGCATGCAAAACAACAACTTTAACATTGAGTAGAAATGGCCGTTGAACGTGCATTTGAGCGGTATTTGATAATGCACCCATGATGTCACCAAATACACCATTCTTTTTGTGTTCTTCTAAAAATAGAATCGGAAATCACACCCTGATGAGTCAAATCGGGATTGCCGTTTCTCAAGAGTTGTTTACTCGGTAACACCATCTACATGCGTACAGAGTCACTATTGGGATACTAGAATGTTCTCAATGGATTTAACAGTTTGTGATTTAACTTCGACATTTTGAATCTATTTATTTATTTATTTATTTATTTATTTATTTATTTATTTATTTATTTATTTATTTATTTATTTATTTATTTATTT
>ENA-OREC01002179-OREC01002179.1-marine-metagenome-genome-assembly--contig:-NODE-2179-length-10614-cov-13.746133_pt1 | contig 10614 bp, 4 predicted proteins | sample MGYA00248626_ERZ508543 | MGnify/ENA primary metagenome ERZ508543 (study PRJEB26211, sample SAMN05518279) | marine metagenome | isolation source: Puget Sound, Washington, USA | host: Bankia setacea...
ATCGGTTGTTATGAATGACCTACCTGGTAAGCACTCTCCGCCAAGTGTGTTAATCCCGTTAGTGTCAATAAATCCCATAATGCAAACACATTTCAATGTGTCAGTATCGCATTCAGAGTTTGTTGTGGAACAGACATCGTCACTTACACAATCATTACCAAGCTCAACTTCTGCAATTGGGGTTTACAATATAGTTTACATGTTAGTATGCTACATTTGCATTAACATTAACGGTGTTAAACTTACGAACGGCAACTATCATTCAATAATTAGGATGTTCTTCCATATTAGCAATATCCAGGAAACAAAACGTACCTGGTATACACGCTCCATCAATTGTGTTAATTCCATTAGTGTCAATAAATCCTTGAGTACACACACACTTCAAGGAGCCAGTATCGCATTCAGCATTTGTTGTAGAGCAAGCATCGTCATTTACACAGTTTTCACCAAGCTCAACCCCTACACAATAGATAACACTCATTGTAATATAAATGTAGTATTATGTTTGAGCGTATGATAATAATTTCCATTCATACGCTAAATCAAAGCAAATTATTCTTGTCAAGTGTTTTACTTACCACATATCTTGCGGAAAGAATTGGCCGTTTATCAGGTTTCACCAAAATAAACGGTATTTTACTAACATATTCTATACAAACTTACTAGCTTTGCATGTTCCGCCTAGTGTTGTAATCCCATTGCTGTCGTAATAGTCAGATTGGCATATACATGTTGAGGAATTATCATCGCAAAACGATTGTTCAGTTATACATGAAGCGTTGAGCACACACCTCTCCCCTAAATCAACAGCTGGCAAAGAACAAAAACAGTTATTATTCAAACGTAATGTGCGTTGTTGACGATGATAGGAGTTAATAGTTAAAGGTACAATCAATTGTAATTAAACTGTTACTAATTAGTGTCAACCGCCAAAACATACCTGCTAGATAACATAATATGGTGTCAATCAAATTTGCTTTTGTACAAGGTATTCTAACATTTTTTCATTTGATATTCTTACTGAAGCTGTACACTGCCTTTTACAAAGAAGGTTTTACTTGATTGATAATTACATTTACTGAAACACTGATATTACACGCGTATTGTTATAAAAAATAAAGTACTCGTTAAGGTGCACGTGGGAGCGTCCGTGAGACCAGCCCATGTTTTATCCACCAAACATGTAAGGACGACCTCTGGTGTGATGTTCTCATAACCTTCTGTACATATATAGCTTACAACCTCTCCAACCAGGTAAGGACTGCTGGAATTATGGACAGTGCTTCCGTCTGGCGATATCGGTGGCGTCGGGCATTCTAATACAGAATACATAATATGTACAGTTTGCATTTATTTGACGACGGTCAGCTGTTTATATCTCATTTTCATAATTATTTTATACATGTGGTCGTGTAACTAGTTGATCTCGCTCTGACGAGAGTGAATGTATGTTAACAATGACAGCTCGTAACATGTTGTAATAGAAACATGTGTGGGTATTATGTATATCTAATAAGCACTCTCGTTAATAAAAGTCTTTATTATTATTATTATTATTATTATTATTATTATTATTATTATTATTACTGTTATTACTATTATTATTATTATTATTATTATTATTATTATTATTATTATTATTATTATTATTATTATTATTACTACACCATATTGGTAATTTATACGTTGTCATGTTTATTATATAGTTTGTTGTAAACACGAATATTAGTCATTTTAATAAAAGATAGCAACTATTAAATATTTGCCTCACCGACGGGTCCGCATACAGGCTCAGTACCGGACCATTCACCGTTAGCACATGTTCTGTTGTCATCTCCACTTTTCAGTTCAAGGCCTTCATGGCAGGTGTAAATAGCGTATGTTGTTTGATAGTATGGCGGTGGTATGTGCTCCTTTCCTATGTATGGTACTGTATATTCTATGACCGAATCAATTGGTGTTAATTCACTGCAACCCTAAAACGAGAACAGCGTTCAGAACATGTACTTATAATGAACACTACTATAAATACTAGATGTGAAACTATCGTTATGCATATTGAATAACGAAAAACAGTAAAAACACTGACACTTTTTCTGAAGTTAAACCGAGTTGAAACAACTAAATGGTGTCACCAACAACAATAACTCTACCATTTTCAATTCGTTATGATGCTAAATAACAAATCATCGTTCAAGAATTGATGGTGAAATGTGTGCGTTCTTGTATATGAACGCGATTTGTGAAGCGGGAAATTCCATGAAGCCCTGACGCGCTTCTTGGTAGAGTTTCTTGCGTCACTAATCGCATTCATACACGTATGAAAGCAGATAGATCGTCATTTAATACTTATATAAACATTTTCCAATACTACCCGTGTAAAATCCAAGTTTTAAAATTATTTATATTAGTTTAATAATTTCCGCCCAAAACAATAGATCTACCGGCTAAGTAAATCCAATTTTTGAAACGGCTATCAGCCGATTAACAGATACTATACAATTGTAGTCTTACCAAATAGTCCCAATAAAAATGCATTTATCCTGAAGGTAGTGTCAATCCGTGGCTATTTATAGATTTGTTCCATACATGTATCAGAGTGATGGTCTATGTTAACAATCTTTATACGGGGACGATTAAAATGATCCTACGCAGCGTTAAGAAAGACTTCTAATACTCCAGAGTAACACTTGGTTATTGGACAACAGTTGATTATCGGAACTACGATGTGAATGTGAATGTCAACAATCAACAAAAAGGTCGTGATTTCTGGATACTGGAATACGGATTATCGGGATTTTAAAAGGTTTAACAGCCTGTCGTGCAACTGTTATATCGCTATGTATAGCCGCTAGGAAGATTGAAGGTATCTACTGAGTTATCTTATCATGTTTAAGTTCCTCATCTAATCCGAGTCTAGTGTTAATTTGGTACTAGCATTATTAAACTAAAGATACGAACCAGTTAGCCTAAATAGAAAACTAGAATCGAGAATGTGATGGATTTGTTTTTCTTTTAATAAAGTAGCTCGATGAACGCAATAATACATGTTTTCACCAGGACTCCGCCCACTGAAAGGTAACAAAACGTCGCACGGTACATGAACCGTATTTAGTTTGTACAGAAGTAAATAGACGTATGAATAATGATCTTTTATTTAAAAATTGTAAATACATGTATACGCAAATAAGATCGGGGTTTGAGCATTTCTTTTGTACCGTTGTGAATATGTTTGTAAATAGGGTGACAGATACCTTGCATCTATATTATAAAATAAATATTTGTTTACTTTATAACTGTAATAAGTATTTGACCATATAACATCTCTAAAAACGAACACATACTTACCACCAACAGCTCACATGCGAATCCAAACAATCCAAAGTTATCGTTCCTACATGAACAGTTTTTAAACTTGCACTCTATACCTTCACCAAACCCAAGACCAGTGCACTCTTTTATGTTGTTACACTCTGGAAAATAATAGTCTCAAATAACTGATCGTAACAAATGTGCAGGCGTTCTTCAGACACTTTTTGAAATAACGGTGTGCTAATTTATGACATTTATGTATAATAGCTCAATTCTAGACGTTGAAACAACTTATGGAAAACAACGTCGAACTACTGTGACAATGTCGTAGCCCATGGTCACCTACGATGCCTGAAAATCGTAAACGTGGCAAATGTAAACAGGCATAAGTTGTTGAAGTAAGGTTTCCATAAACACGGGTAATGAATGTTCACTTGTGTCTAGCAGTGTTCAGTTTCATAAGTGATTTCCCGTAAGGTCTAGATGACGGATTTGGTGTTCATGTTGTTCAGGTATTAATATTGTTAGATATGATTGAGATATGTTAAAATCTTTGTATGTCTCGTTATACGCGTGCTAAACGTGCCATATACGTATCCAAAGACATGCATCTTTCATTTATTATTGTGTCAGCATCAACCTATTTTGTTTCAAATTAAAAGTAAAACAAGAAGAAATTTAAAATACATGTTGAAGTAAAGTAATCAAAGGTAGCTATGTTTGAAATTCCTTCCGAAATTTCGAAGAATGGAAATTCTGTCTAAAATAAAATCACTTAACAACTAGTTATTAATACGTTTTCTCAATGAAGTTACTGTTTAAGACAGGTGGCTTTAGATTATTGATGGTGCGTTTAAGACAGGTGGCTTTAGATTATTGATGGTGCGTTTAACATTTGCTCTAATTTAATGTGACGAAATATAAGTCGTTTACATTTATACTACTTACGAGCACACTCGTTTGCGTTGTTTGATTCTGGGGAAAATCCTGGAACACATTGACACGTGTCGTCTTTACACTCCGCTCTTTGCGCTGTACATTCTTCATTCACAACACATACTACAATCGTAAATATAGATAAATAAATGTTTGTGAAACCAAACCTAAAAGACGAAAATAATCCATTGTAAGAGAACAGGGGTACTCAAGAAACGAAATCGAGCGTTTTTGGTTTTGATTGAAACGTTAGCTTATTTGACATCAATGTCAATCAACAATAATGCCCTCAATTTATTTCAGTTCGATTGTGAAATCATTCTGGAATCCGTTCTTCTTGGAACCAAGCATTTTCAGCAACGAATATAAAGTTTCTTGCTAAAGGAAACAACGGGTTCTCTGATGGGGTTCTAATCCAAGCCTGAACGATGAACGTCAGAAACGCTACCCACTGCGCCACGTCTCTCTTAATGCGTGATTAGATAAACAGAATTTATTTCATCATTGAACTGAACTGAACTTAAACATACCAATACTTCTACTCTCGAAACAGATAATTGAACATTCAAGTTTGCTTGTATGTATTTTAAGTATATAGATTATACATTATAGATGTTACTAAATTATTACAATTTACAGTAAATGCATTTAATACATCTATATTATATGTTAGTTAATTATAAACAAACCTTAATAATGCACTACATTTACAAACTAAGCACATCGAGGCTCTCAAACGAACCGTCACATATAAATGGTATGGCAAAAGATATAATGCACGTTAACCAGCCCACATAGTACCCTACTGAACACCATCGACAGCAAGGACATATATTTAATAAACAAAACACATATATATATATATATACTCATTTGTGAAAAGACAGCAATGAGATGACTTACCATCTCCAAGACTTGCGGCATTTGATCCATGAATATAAATCAAGCACAGAATAATACTTAGTTGGAACACAACCCCCATGATCATTGCGTCTCGTGACACCGAGCTCTGTCGATTCGTTCAACACAACTTCTGTTATAAGAAAGATATGCTTATTAACACTATATACCAGTTATTGTGTGAGGTTCATTTATGTACCTATATAAGAAGAATTGACTGAACCTAATAAGCTACTATATGGACGTGTGTTCGCTCCGGCACGACGGCGAATGCGACTTTGGCAGTGTGACACTTTGAAAAAGGTGTGTCTCAAATTAAGTATACACACATAAACTATTGGTTACATACAATGGTGACACTTTTATTTCTAGATCAAATCATTTTCGTAGACGAATATGAAATTGAATGAATGTTTCTCTTACTGATCTTTAATTTCATCTCCTTACTTCAACTTGTTTCTTAATGTTTGAACCTTTGTTAAAATGGAGTAACACCAGTGTGTACGCGTCTAATACCGATACGCTGTCGAATGTTACCACTACCGATGGTTAACGTTAATCAGAGAGTCAGAACAGACAAAATATAGCTTTTTAAAACTCATTTAAACAGAAAGGGCATTGGATTTTTTTCCCGTTTGGATTTCGTCTTTGGTATTTAATCGGCGCACATCTGTGATCGTTAAAAAACACTGTCACACATAGTGGCTTTGCCACGGCGACTGCATGGCGTTCTTGAATTTCACAGAGCGCCGTGAAATCGCATGGAAAATTTACTTTTTTCATGAAGATGGCGATGTCACAGCGTTCTTACTGCGATTCCACGGCGATCCCACGGCGACCGTGGCGTTTCTATGGAGCTCCATGGCGTGTCTATGGCGTTTTAGTTGGCGATTGACTGCACTCTCATGGCGCTCTCACGGCGCTCACACTGCGAACATCAAATTGTCACGGCGCGCGCACTGTGCTGACGGCGTATTGTTTGAATTCGAAGGTAATTGAAATGACTGGCAGGGTCCTCATATCGCAAGTCCTGCTTGATGGTGTACATCAGTCAATATTTCCCAAACCAAAGTCATGTATATTTCAAGCAGGCATAAACAACACATTAGTTATACCTCTGACACAGATATATGTTATAAAAAGCGCTAGGGTAATTCTTAATAAAAAAGCCTTGAGACGCCGTCTGCAGAACGTTTTACTGAACGACAGTAAATGATTTTCCTGACCGTGCTCGCTTTCAAAAAGCACTACAATAAAGTATAGACAAAACTATTTTACATTCACTAATGAAATTCATAGTAAGAATTTACTCTTTGCTGAACAATTAAATGTTGAACTATTTCGTAACTTTCGCCTACTCTGGGGCTTACTTTGGAAATCTTTCTCACGATGTCAAAATGTGCACCATCTATTTAAAACATTTAAATCCCGATACTTAAACATCGTATCGATTTCAAATATACCTTTGATATCAAATGCGTATTAATAGTATTATTAGATATATTAATCTATTATTTTATAACTATTATTATTATTTAAAATAAAGTGTGTGTGTGGATGATGAACTGCGATATCCCTGAGCGCCCACGGCGATCCTACGGCGTTGTAGGAGACCTCACTGCGCTCTAATCAGAACGCCGAGTGACGGCGTTTGTTTTGACACAGCTGTAATGTATTGCTTTGTTTTTTGGCTTGCACGCATGACAGACTAAAAGGCTAAAGACACTGATTAACGTCATATTATAATTAGAGCGCGTTATGCATAATCTTAATACATTCTAATTTATATTAATTATCCGAAACAAAACATTTACCGTAGTTTTTATTAGGCAGCTGCAGTATTGAAAGAATGTCTGTGTTTTAGCCGGCTCCATTTTTGTTTCGAAACACTTGTAAAGTAGGCAATATTCATAGACATATTAAATAGTAGCACGTTTTGTTTCCTATGTCACGTTATGCAAATAGTAGCACGTTTTGTTTCCTATGTCACGTTATGCAAATATTAGCACGTTTTGTTTCCTATGTCACGTTATGCAAATAGTAACACGTTTTGTTTCCTATGTCACGTTATGCAAATAGTAACACGTTTTGTTTCCTATGTCACGTTATGCAGATTATACAGAACCTGACATTATTTTAGATATTAAGTAAAAATAAGATGTGTTACATTACCAACTATTCATTTCATCTCTTTAATGCTCACTGTTAAGCCATTTGATTTCAGTAAAGCGCAACGGAAACCCCATTCAGGTAAATATTGTGTTCAAAATGTTCACCGTGCAGTTACATATTTTAGTTAATGTATTATCCCCATTTATGAACAATATTTAAGTCTCACCCAAACTATACAAAATGGATACAAAAGTTTAACACTTGTTTCAAGCACACAACATACCCGTTAATTAAATCGTACATAAACAAATCAGTTCCACGATTGATGTCAACGTATCTCCTTGTCTGCTGAAATCATAATTTACAAGTGGTTAACTATTTCTCACGAATGTCTTCGTCACTTTCTGAATTGACTGACTTGAAACGTTTAACAGTTCCCTAATCTAACGCGCGAATTTAATGCTCGCCTCAACAGATCAGAGAGTGGGTGGGGCGAGAGAGTGAGGCGTGTTAATATAAAATCGTAAGTGCATCGTTACACTCCTTTTCAGTACGTTTCAAATAGACTATGACAAAGAACTAATGTGTTACACTTAATTTGTATATACCTCACTAAACCTTGAAGAGTCAAACAAAGTATATAGTTGAATGATTGAGGTAGTACGACGAAATATAAGTAGTGTAATGACAGAGCAGCTAACGTATTAAATCAAATCATGTTGTGCAAAGAAAACAGAATTATAATTGTAAATGAAGACGATACGGGACTATAAACGAATTCAGCGAAAGCGTATCACGGGGATATATAAGGCAGAGCATAAGTTAAATATTCACGTTCATGCCAAACGAAAATCAGTATCTACCAATGTTGCTAGTAATAATGCATCAAACAGGTTTCATTGCTAAATAAATTGAAGAATTAAGGTAAACAAGATTAACAGAAATGACGCTGGCCATAGGTGGCAATACATGAGTCGTATTAAAGAGAGAAAATGTTCACTTGCTTTATGAAATGTGTAGAGTATACACCATGTAGATGACGGTAGAACATATAACCAGGAACACATTTGTTGAACGGTTTCTTTTGTATTTAAAAATAGTGTTTAATGTTGCTGAAGGTGCCTGAACCAAAGTACAATTAAACATACAGCCTTTATAATAGATCCATACACACGGTTCTGAATCTTGAGTCGTATACATTGTAACAACAGTAGCATATTCCAATAACACTCTAATGTTCTTTTCTACGTTACTTGAGTTTACATCAACGTTTGGACAACATGAAGTTGGCCTTTCTTATTGGGCGGTTTTTTATCATGTTTATGTTTGCTTGATGTTGATTATACCAAATGATTTTAGCGTAACAACAGCTATTCTAACATGATCCGTCTTTTTGTCTACATAGACAATGAACAAAAATGCCGTTGTTAATTAGTCGATATACAACGGTACTACTTTCTGACACGGACCTATAATTATAACTTCGATGTGCGATTGTTTATGTTAATAACTTCATGTGCAGTGTAAATGCTGACACTCGTAAAGCGCTCTACGAGTAAGCGCTCAACGTTCTATGCACGAGCAGTTACAGTGCGTACTACAATACGTTGAAAGGAATACTTGTTGTTTACCCGATATATAAGTAAAGTAGACCCGATATAAGTGTCCTTGAGACACTCGAAGAAGACAAACAACAAGCCAGTGTACGTATAGCTATTATTCGTGCACATACATGAAAGCAGGCAACTTTAATAAAAAGGAGGACCTCACGTAGACATTGAACACGTGTTATTACTATCGAACCAGAACATGAGTTTGGTAGATATTATCTATTCCATCTTATGATTGTCATGTAGCAATGCTAGAGCTGATTGAGCAAGCATTCGTAGGTTTTGTGGGACGCTTTGTGACTCCACCCTGAGGAAAAGTTAAGTTGATGAAAATAAATGTGTTCCTGCCATGCTAAGGAGTACATTGTTTCTTCCTTACTGGGGTAATAGAAACACACTTATGCCTACTTTCTTGGTTTACGTTAATCAAGCTGCAATACACAATCACTATATGTTAACACGTGCATTTCTTGCAACATTAGTTCTTTTGGTCTCCCCATACTAATATATGATATAAGTATGGTTAAGACAAAGTTGAATTACACTATATCGATATAAAAAGCCTTGACAGTTTGTTGAACTTCACGTTTGTTCGAGTCTCATGTTGCGATTAGAATGCACCCTACTAAAGATATGTAAATGGCCGGCGTCTCTGGCTTAAACCATCATGCTAATCATCAGTATTTAAATAATTCAAATTCCACGGTCGATTCACATGTTCATATACTTTGTCACAGGCAATGTTACAGATATTTGTTTACGAGATGACTAGGCAACTTACGACGAGTGGTGAAGTGTTCGTGCGTAAATAATATATAACCATCTTCGTTGTCTTTCAATACGCACATTCTTACAGCTGTTTTAACAATGTTGCACTACTTTACCATGTCACCATGTGCTTCGGGTGTTTACTTGACTATAAGGGTAACAGTACTTAATGATGTTGACGTAAGTACTTCTGTATATCACCCTTAATGCAGTAGTTGATGGTGGCTATGTGTATTTGCCTCCATTGTCCATACATGTCATGGTATACCTAGTGTACTGAACGTGTATACTGTTGGTTAACACACACATTATCTTATATTTACGTAACTATTCTCCTTTGATTGTGAACATTAGTTTAGTATAATGTTTGTAATACACATTTACAATACAGATAGTTTGTGATTTAACTTCATGTCATGTTGTCTGTTATTTAACGTGCATCCAAGAGAACTATGACAACGAGATAACTTAAAGGTAGTAGAATTCGTTGCCATATTACTCCTAGATATTTAATGACCAATGCATATATTTAAATTACAATTGAGTCTAGAGTGAGTATGTAAAGTAAACTCATAAACACGCTTGATTTGAGCTTTAATTTACAATTGTATTAAAAACCTGCTTCAATAAGCATCTGCAATTGACAAATATCAAATGGCGTCAACACTGAACACATAAACTGGACACAGATACAATCTATCCTCTGCTCTTTGTTGTCATAATCGTGAAAGTATAGTTTCGATAGGCAACCAGTTTATTACAGTGTAACAGTATTTTCCACTCAACGTCAGAAACCTACCCACACTTAACTCTTTCAAACAAGCTCTGAAATCAAATATATGCAAACCTAAAGCAATCTTCAGCTTCGGACCACGTAAAGCACAAATCCTACATAATAGACTCAGACTGGGCTGTAGCTCATTGAACTATGACCTCCATCGTAGATCGATAGCCGATTCCCCGCTGTGCCGTT
>ENA-OREC01002180-OREC01002180.1-marine-metagenome-genome-assembly--contig:-NODE-2180-length-10610-cov-13.851229_pt1 | contig 10610 bp, 6 predicted proteins | sample MGYA00248626_ERZ508543 | MGnify/ENA primary metagenome ERZ508543 (study PRJEB26211, sample SAMN05518279) | marine metagenome | isolation source: Puget Sound, Washington, USA | host: Bankia setacea...
TTCTAGCTTCCATTACTTCTAGCTTCCATTACTTCTAGCTTCCATTACTTCTAGCTTCCATTACTTCTAGCTTCCATCACTTCTAGCTTCCATTACTTCAAGCTTCCATTACTTCTAGCTTCCATCACTTCTAGAGCTTCCATTACTTCTAGAGCTTCCATTACTTCTAGCTTCCATTACTTCTAGCTTCCATTTATATATTATTAGGTTTATGCACACTAATCAAAGAAAGTCTAACAATCAGCAAAAACTAAAACTCTACACTTATCAAATGTGCTTTACAGTAAGTAGGACATTTTTGTAAAATTAATCACTGTTGGAACAATAAAAGGACTCCCTAGTGATCTGTCAAGAGCTACATAGTTTTACCAAACCACTTCATAAAGCAGTCTAAACTTTCAAGACTATCAATTCTGTTTCCTTTTTCTGACAAGCAGCTAGTAAAGCAGTGTGTACAGCAGCCATGTCCTGTAGCCATGTCCTATACACAGATGGTGAAAGACAGTCAACGTTTACTGATCTCAAACAATTGTGTTACTTATATGTTGTGAATGTTCAACTATTTGTACTGGACTGGCACATTAATTTACCAGTCATGATCTAAGGACCGCCATCTTTCTCATAGATTCCCATTCATGATAGTGTGCAGTAAAATCCAGTAACAGAGAACTGAGGGCATATTTTTTTTCAGTAGTTGACCAGTTTCTTATTTACATGATTAAAACAGCATTTGCATCATGACACCGATGTAAGGTTGTGTCAGTGTATTTACTTTATTGATGAGTCAATCTCACATTTTAGACAGGGCACAGAAATTCCACAAGTCCTTTCATCTTTAGCAGGAATCTTTTTAATAAAGGCCAAATAAAAAGTGTGACCTATTTTTTAAAAGTTTACCATATCTTGCTATGAATATGAGATGTTAGTTTTGTTCAAAGTTTTAAGTTCAGGTACAGTAGAATAAGGCTCATAACCGACTGTACATTGCAACTCTGTTTTCATAAACCAACTTGTAATGGAGTATCCTACAGTCATGCAGCTTTAATGTGGAGATTTTATTTTTAAAAAAGGGACAAAAAAGAATTTCCAGAAAATTGTAAAAAAAACTTCATTGTTTTCTTCTTTTTTTATAGAACAAAGGTTGATGATATATACAGGGCCTTGAATACTGTTAGATACTCTTTTAATGCAAACTTACTTTAGTTAACACTATTGTATCAATGGTGAGAACCCTAGGAAAACATTTTATTCTTTAACAGCATGAAAACAAACATTGAAACTACAAATCTAGCCTTTCATCTAATATGCACAGGAATCCTACAGTAAATACCAACAAACAGAAATCAAAGTTAAGATCAAGTAACACTCAAATATGAACAATAGTCTCATTGTCGCCAAAAGCATTTCATATTGACAGTTAAACATTTTATAAAAAGCACATCACTTTTATTGCTTTGCATACTTTAAGAGCAAGATAGCTAGTGCACCAAATCAAGTGTAGAACTGTCACGGGCAGAAACAGCTTATCTGTACATGAACTAAGCAGGACTGTAGACTAGTATTGCGCTAGGCTTATGTCAAATACCAAACACTTAAGCTTTACTTCTGAGACGTCTAAGTGACAAAATATCAGAAATTAGCCATCAAGAGCAAAAAAGGGAAAACGAGTTTAAGAGTTGTTTAAAGTGTAAAGGGTAACAATATTTACATAAGAAAACTACAAACATATTTCAAATAACCTTCATCCTTTGATAATTACTCTACTTTTTAAACAAATAATAAAGTTCAGAATCAATGACCATACAAGGGGCCAATTGACCTTAGATTTTTTTGTCCTAATTGACTTGAAGGACCCCAATTAAAGACATACCATTGACAAGACTTTAGTAGAGCGGTGTAGATTTCAGTGTCAAGTTACGTTTATTTAAACACAGTCCCCATACCACAATAAACAGCAACACAAAGTTTGTCATTACACATAATTATTTTTAGCTTTCTACTGCTCCTTTATTGCAGGATGTTCAGCCCATACATATTTTGTCAACAGGTATAATAGTGGCAAACCTTTGCAAAATCTGTTACCTGTTTCAATATAAATTAGGTTAACAACTATCCTTGTCTGGTCAGGTTAGAACAGTAAGCATTTTTGAGTTTATGACAGGATTTACTCCCCTTTGCTTAACTCTCTAGGCAAGAAAAAGTAGAGTTGTATAATCATCGCCAGCGGTGGGTACATAATAGTGGCAAGACAGTTATCAGCATATCATGAGGGTATCCAAATCACCGTGAATTCTGAATCAAAGTGTTCAAATGATCCGTTCCTACAGGTCATGGGTTGGATCAGTGCCAGCGAAGTTAATGGCGAGAAAAAACGGGCAAAAGTGTGGGTACTGCATAAATACTATTTATTTGTACCCACCGTTTTGCAAAAAGTACTGCTAAACGTGCACACCTCTTTTTCTTAGGGCAGGTATCCTGGAAAATGCATATATAAATGCAGCCCAGGTTGAATTGATTACATTGACATGTGATAACTAGATGAAAGTACAAAGTAGAAACCCAAAGGTACTTACATTCAGGTGGCCAGTATTTGCGTGCATAGGGATACCCATAGTATTTCTTGGCCTGATCTACAAACTTCTGTCTCAAGGCGGCCATCTTCTGTGGGTCAGCCTTCCGCAGCTCCCTTCTCTTCCTGATAAGCCTGTCTCTACGTAACTCATCCTGTGAAAATATAGAGGCAACAAAGCAAAGGGTCAGAGATTTTAGTAAAAAATAGTTAACATTTGAACACAGTCATGTGGTTAAAAGTATGTACATTTTGTCTCAGTTACCTACCCTTTGAAAGACAAACTGCCAGTATAAAGAAATCAGGGTCCAATTTCATAATACTTTAATCTGGCTTAGATTTAATCCAATATATTTCATGCAAAACTAAACATATTTCAAACAATTTTATCAGGAATGTTTGAAGCAGAATACATGTATATAGTTTAATTATGAATCTGCATAAACATCAGTTGTATTTGTTAACACTACACAGTGAATCATTCAAAAGTTGGTCAGCAATTAGGATTAACACCGAGCGTAAATTCTTGATTATGAAATTGGACCCAGTACTAAATTTATATCTGGGTCCAATCATTGCAAAACAATATGACACATTTGATAGATAACTGAACAGCTGCAACATTGTGTCATTTTGTTTTGATACAGATTTATCTATTTGTTGTTGATGTTGACATTTGTTTTGTATACAAACATTGACCAGAAACTCGTGAATTCATTACACAGAGTGTTGAATTGTGAAATAGGTGGATTGGACTGTCATGTTATTACAACAAAGTATAGAACACGTGTTCATTGTATACACATGTAACACCTATTTTGCAATGTGTTGGTCCATGTAATTTATTTGGGAGTGTCTGGTCAATGTTCGTAAACAATAGTAGATAAATGATGAGGTTGTATTCTGGCTGTTTCTTGTATCTTTGTACAGAAAGGATCTGACATGAGTTGTCATTGTATAGCAACTGCTAGGCAACAACTTAAAGAAATGTGTCTAGGAAGTCTTTGCTGACCGAGCTTTATAACATTTACATAAAGAGTTTCATACAATGCCAATGGTAAGATGTTGTTTATCACGTTACATTTTAGAGCGCATTCACCCTCAGTTTCCATGGGTGTCTCAAGTTGTAGTAAACATATATAATATTAAGATATCTGTAACAGTTACACAATATTGAAAACATTAAGTTAGCCATGCAATCAAATTTTAATGTTATTTTGATATTGCTTTTTATTCTGGAAAAAGTTGCTAACTGCGCAAAGGCAAAAGCAAGGTTCGTCCGGTTTTAGTTAAACTTTATCAAGTATTTGAGTCATCGGACCATAAGAAAGAATCCAACATAATTTAAAAAATCTTCGGTTATCAAATCTTTTGTGTAGTTAATTAGTCAAAGACAAGTTCCTTTTCATATCTCCCCTTCTGTATTAAATGAACAAACACCGTTATCTTTAAAAAATCACTCTTTATTTCTGTTGTAAGTCATGCTTACTGTCTCAAAGATTTTCACAGTAACTCAAGCTGTATTTAGCAACCTTCAAAGGAAATGCGTTTAAGTTTTCATTACTCTGGTACCTAGTAAAGAAAAAGTGCTAATTATTGAGTCTCTGACAACTGTTACTATATTTAGCACCACACACACACATCAATACTATCATACTTTATACAGTCAGTACACAATACAGTTTCCAAGAAATTTCATGACTTAAAAGGTTGTTGGCAGCAAAATGATTTTCATTCCAAGCTGCTTACTGGTTACCGCGACGACGGCAGCAAAACAACTCTTCCTGGTATCTTGTTATTTTCTATTGATCAGCCTCATAGCAAGGTGGAATTAGATCTATAATTATTGGTACTAATCAGAGAGTGTTGGTCTAATATACAGGCAAACTTTTCCATTTTATTCTGCCTAATCACAAGCTTTTTTCTAATGACAAATTATACGTGAGAAGAAGACACTATCAGTTCATTGTGTTAATGGTCTCCCTTTGTATGTCACGTTTACTTAAGCACTGTTGTGATCAAGATTTATTGGTGCAAGCCTCTTGAACACCCTGATTAAACAGACTTTTGAACAAAGCTTGTACAAATTTTGAGAAAAACAAAATCCATGTTGAGGTAAGGGCCAACCATAAATTTGATCAAATGTTTGCCGAGATTTATAGCAGTGTCACATGCTATACCTTATTCCTGTACCAGACCGATAAACACAAGCACATCAAGTGGACCATGTTTCTTGTAGTCAGGAAAAAGAACGTCCTGTCAAAGTCTGACTACAACATTTGATTATAGTTAGTTCAAATCACTGTAATCAAGCACCAAGGATGTGACATGTAGACTACAGGAAGGTTAGGACAATGTGATCAAAGATACCAATGTGTTTTAATTTTCAAGATTTCTAATTTTGACTTATATTTAAGATTGACATTTATCCCCATTTGTACACATCACATGCCAATATGTAGTTCTCAATGTCTAAATACAAGTACAAACTAACATGGGGAAACCTTTGATTTAAGACAGAAAAAAAATACTGTCTACATTCTGATTTGTTTTCTCTATTGACTGGTTGAGATTATGTGTTCATATTTTAATATTATTTCCTCAGGTGCAATGTCAGGTAATGATAAATATGTATGTACTGTATTTTGAAGATGTGTAGTCGTTCAATGACGTACTGAAAAAAACTATTAATTTTGTTCATCCAAGTGCACACTCAAACTCCAATGAACTATCGGTTGTTTGTGCTCAGGTATTGACTCAGTTAGACAGTCTCTTTTGCAAAACTTAAACACGCCCATAAAAGGTTTTGGGCACAAAAAGTGTTTTTAATTAATTTATTTGTTCACTTTCATGCAGGATATTAAGAAGTCCGAATTTTATATATATCCGAACTTCTGTACAACCTGTAATAATACACTGATTTCTTGCTGCAGACAATGTGCAGTAAACATCAAACAAGTGATTAAAAGAACAGTACACACCCCAACCATCTGAAGACAGATTGTTTAAACCCATTAAGCTTTCATTCATTCCCAAATACACTATATTGCAGACTTATATATTGAAAACCGAAGTCACAAGTTTGAGCACATAATGGCAGGAACAGCATTATGCAAAGAAAGGGCCCAAAGAAAGAAAAAGTAAAAGAAAGGAGAATGCACTATATTCCCTATCTAGACAGGTTTTGATGATGCAGAAGTCCTTTTAATGTTGGCATAATGATCATACAAACTGTCTTATTCTTTTTATTTATTTGATATGTAATCAACAACTTAGCTTGGAGGCAGTTAATTCTCATAATTTGAAACAGTTTAAGTTGTGTCCTTAGTGTAAATAGTTTCTTCATTTGTAGAACTCATTATTGTGTAGAAGTTTGGCAGATTTCTATCATATGAGTACCTGCAATTAAACAAGTATGAGTTCCTTATGCCATCAAACCTTTTACAACAGAAAAACACATGAAATTCACATTCTACTACACTGACATTTTCATTTTGAAAACAGAATTGACAAATACGCTGTTCAAACGGTATTTTGTTTTGTCTAGATTGTGAGACAAGAAACTTTTTGTTTTGTTATTGTAAATCCACTAGAATCTGTTCCTGGAGCCAACCAGTACTAAGAAATGGGGGTAAAGTTTCTTACACAAGGAAACAACAGCAGTCTTTGATTGGGCTCGCATTAACTTACAAGTCAGACCACCTCTTCTTAGTTATAAAGTATTATTAAGATTTAACCTTAGATATTACTGTATGTATTTTAAAACTCTTGATATTTGGATTGTTATTTCTACTGGTGTCACAATATTATAATTATTAAGCTATAGAAACTACCATCATGCTTGTTGAGATCTTAAATTAAGCTTGCAAGACTTCAAGCTTTTCGCAATCTTAACTGATAGTAAGATCACGGGAAGTTTGCAAGAAAAGAACTATCTGCAAGCCTACTTTCCTTTTACACCCAAAATATTTAAGAAATGCTATCTTGTTAAAACTGCAGTTTCTTGTTTAGATTGCAGTAAGCTTGCGCAAACTGATGACGCCCTTGTCACATGCATGCTGCCAGCTAGTATTTTGGTTACAAGTGTTTTATATAGTTAGCATCGTCAATAATAAATAAGTTGTAGTGAATGGTTGACACAAATACTTGTAAGTTGCGAATCAACATATTAAAGGACTGGTCTAAGAAAGCGTATTTTCCATAAAACGTGTTCAGCCTAAATCGTGTTCAGCCTAAAACGTGTTCAGCCTAAAACGTGTGACAGACAGAAACGTATGAAGGACAAGAGGCAAATGAATCAAATGTTATATGTATGTATATCAAGTCATCAAATAGCTTTCACTTTTTACACACAAAAAAACACACAAAACAATTAGTGTCAAAACTATAATTATAGATGAACATGTTTATCAGTATACATTTATGTAGTGAGAAATTAGGCTGTACACTTAGATAAGATCAGTGTTTGTTCATTAGTAGTTTATTTATTTGTTAAAACTAAAATCTCCCACACTTCTTTGGGGTCTTTTTAAAAAAAAAAAAAAATGTCAATTTCTAAATTTTGGACTTAAAACCCCCCTCAAAATATGAGTATTGTGATAAAAGTGCCTAACCACCAAAACACAGTAACTATATATGGCATCATTTGTGTGATGGTATGAAGACATGCAGCCAGAAAATGCATGACTTAGATTTTGACACCCACAAAGAGGGCAAGTAAACCAATCAACAAGTGTTTTAATCAAACCAAGACATGGACTTGGATTTAACTTTGACAAATTTGAAAAGTTTTACTAAAATAAAATAATCAATTTCCCAAAAGACTGAGCAAGACTTTTAAAACTTTTAATGATGCTACAATTCATATACACACAAAAAGGTTGATCAAAGTAGGTAAAACATATAGATGTGTACACGTATGTATATATGTGACAGGTAGTTTGTTCACATTCGGCTCATTTAAAGTCTCAGTTTAAGAAGGATTTATAAATTGACTGGTTAAAGCTACTTTTAAATCAGGTTCAGATAAGAATCTTGAACAACTCAACACAGGGAATAACTTAAATTTTAGCTACAATTTACTGTTTGATTTATAATACTGTGGAACTCCTTTGAAAGAAAAGAGCATACAGGAGACTATAAGCTGCGAGTATGGTGCACACAAGTAAACCATTTCCATGATAAATAAGGCATCAAAGTAAGGAAACAGGCGCAAATATTAAATACTGACAAAGAAGGCCGCCCCACCTCTTTAGGCAGACATTTCCTAAGTTCAAACGGCCTAATTGAATCTGTGATTTTCCCCATGTTATTTTTGGAGCCATTGGAACATTATGTCAGACTGTTTTACATGTGGTCTTAAAATCACCTAACACAAATATTCTTAACCGATACTCTTTATATTTGTGAAGAGCCACCTTTCTCTTTACACAGCCAGAGTACATGGTTCACTATCCCAACCCCTCAAGATAAAATTAGAACATTCATTTTTTTGTCGCCAATACTAATAAGCATCACCAACCCTTATAAAAGCAAGCATTCTTGTGTAATGGATTGCTGTCCTTTGGGGGGTAAATAGATGTTTATCAGGTTAATTTATTGCCCGTTGTTAATATTCATTGAGCATCCATAAACAATTTTAGTCTTCCACTGCACTTGTTTACCCAAACTTCACAATGAAGTAACACAGCAGGGAAACTTTACGAGGGTCAGAGTTACTCAACTGTATGCTTCTTTATTAAACAACACACACAACAGTCATGTTCTTTCATCTATTGTAGCATATTGCATCTGTAGCAACATCTAACATCTAACATCTAACATCTAACATCTAACTTCTAACGATTGGTTAGGCTAGGTATACCTGTAAGAGTAATACTTTCATTTCTGTCCAGCATTTTTTACAAACAACAAGTAATTGTTCACAAAATATAACAATGCTGACGAAGGGAAATATTTCCAGAGGAGTATTTCCGGCTAATACAGTCAGAATGGACTCTTGGAAAATAAACCTGCAAAGGTAGCGATTGCTCACCAATATGGTCAAACATGACACATAACTAGTTTGCTGTGGATGGAATTGATTGGAACTTGTTGAGCATGGCAATAAACTATATATAAACCATGGTCTATAACAATACTGGTCATCACTGGCTGATACTAGTAAAAAGGTTGTAATGTGTCATAAAAATGTTTGACCTAAATGCGCAATGTTTCTTTTTACCAGTCATCTATAAAGAAGCACTGTACATGACTGTCATAAATTGTTGTGCAATAAAAGGTTAGCACATCTTCAAGTACACAAGTTAATAACAGGGCCATAAATTGCCTTAAAAATGATGTGGCGTGTTGGTAAAGCAGACGGTTTTATAACATGGAACTTGATCAATTGGATGAACATTTCAAAAAGTGTATATAACCCATTGAAAAACACTATCCCTATATCTCAACACTTTTTTTTAAGAAAATTGTTTACGATACTGATAGATCAACACCAGAATCAACAATTAATTAGCCTTGTTCAACCTGTGATGATTGGTCATTTAACTAAGGTGGTCTAAGTTTGAGAGTGGTCTAAATTGTGAGTTAAACTGCATGTGTATCGAAATATATAGAATCAGTGTCCTTGAGTGATGTTCATTAGTACATGGAGATGAAACTACTCAATGATTCATCAAACACTGGAATTCGTTTCATTTCCTTTCAATGACAATGACAAACTGCTTCCAAAAGTGATTTTCTGTTTTTATTTCCAGCAATTACTATTGAAATCCATGTGCAATTTCTACTACGGGGAGCTTCCATGGTTAACAAAAGATTCAACAGCTAAATTTATGACATATCAATATCTAGAGGGATGCTGAAAGCCAGGGCAGTGAATTAACAAATATACAGAAAAAAATAAAAATGGAGAGAAATAGAGGGGAAGTTCTATTAATGGACAATTATTTGAGCTACAATGAAGCAATATCCTTCACAGTCAGTGGTCTTTCCATGTCTTTGTGATACATGCAGGTATGAAAACCATGGGCCATATTGGCAAAATTGACAAGCTGTAAATATCTGACAGGCTATACAGGTATCTGCCGATCTAGCAACTATCGATCCTCCATCCTCCGTGTGTGTCGCATCCCTGTTACCGCTTGTATCTGATGATCTATCGAAGTTTGATCAGGCTCGCTGTCTTTCCTCTCTATTCATTAATGAAACACTCTCTACGGCACACACGACAAATTTATTGACGGGAGTGCAAAAAAATCAAAGCACTGAAAGGCCTTAATTGTGACAAGAAATATAAACTTGATTATGATGGGCAAACTATAGTCTGTGAATTGTATCCACATGGGAATCACTATCATTAGCAGCTATATAAAAATTATAAAACAAAGAAAAAATGGGGACTTTATCATGAGAATAGTGGAATATTTGTATCAATAGACAAAATGCTTATGACTGCTGCTCAATAAATAGGTTACCCATGGATTTTGATGCATTTGCAGAGATAAATATTTTGAGAAAAACAACATTTTGAATTTATTTACCATTACTGAAAGGTTTATGATTACATGTGTTCATGACCTATATCACGTATTACTATTCAACTTGAGTACAAAACCTTGCCACGTGTGTGTTTGATGAACATTATGACTGTTTAAAGAGAGAGAGAAAAACAACCAGGATTACATCTCATCAACCACGATTTTTGTTAAAAACAGAACATCCTCAAACTAGTACAAAAATCAGTATAATAATTGTGTGTTTTTTTCATTGTAAGTTCATAATGTAGCAGAGTACTAGATGTGTGGTATGACTGCTGTAAACCATACAGTACAAGCATATTGGTTTGACTGCTGTAAACCATATAGTACAAGCATATTGGTATGACTGCTGTAAACCATACAGTACAAGCATATTGGTATGACTGCTGTAAACCATATAGTACAAGCACATTGGTATGACTGCTGTAAACCATACAGTACAAGCATATTGGTATGACTGCTGTAAACCATACAGTACAAGCATATTGGTATGACTGCTGTAA
>ENA-OREC01002181-OREC01002181.1-marine-metagenome-genome-assembly--contig:-NODE-2181-length-10610-cov-12.759328_pt1 | contig 10610 bp, 6 predicted proteins | sample MGYA00248626_ERZ508543 | MGnify/ENA primary metagenome ERZ508543 (study PRJEB26211, sample SAMN05518279) | marine metagenome | isolation source: Puget Sound, Washington, USA | host: Bankia setacea...
GTAATAGTTGTTCCTATGTATATACGTATGCTCATTTGTAGACATACGTACACTCCTCTTAATACCGGTTCACACTGAACGACCTGAGTAAATACTTTAATACACACCACGTCCATGACCCTACATATACATGTCGAAACAATGTTATTATCCTCCGTGTACTCATATTGTCTAGCGAAATCTCGATACTGTGTTATTTTATTATATCCGAATATCTAGTGAATAAATAATCCATAAACTCTGTCCCACTAAATGGCCATATTCGAAAATATATGTATCTTTTGCGTCTCTTTTAGAGAATGTATTGCCATTTAGTGCCAGGTCATCAACCTAATTCTTATTTGCATATTGATTCGTTAGAGCATTAGCCAATTCCTCTTACACTACGAGAATACATAATACATGTAGGAGAATGATTTTTTAGTCGACTTAAAGACGATATGTCCGACAGCATGTCTTCAAATGCTAGATATACTTTAAAGTGACACGAAATGCTGTCAACCAAATAGCTGTGTAAGACCTTATTCTTCCCAGGTAAAATTCTTCTAGGATCCTATTCTCCACAGCTGGGAAAAATAGGATATCAATCGTCACATGTTTCGAACATATGTCACAAACCTGGATAATTAATGCTCGAAGGCGGATTTGTTATGTACCAAATTCTTCATAGGTCAAACATTGCATGCTTTTTAAAACAAAAAATCATGTTTTTACAATCGAGTCGCATTTGTCACATATTGCTATTTCGTTGATATACGTGTATTCGTATATTGTAGTTATAAAGAATCGTTGATTATGTTGATATTGTTTTGTTGTTGTTGTTGTTCTTCTTCTTCTTCTTGTTCTTGCTGTAAGTTACGACTTGGCTGCAGTGGTAGTCGCATTGACGTTTGCTGAAAAGAAAGTTGTTTTAATGTGTTGTTGTTGTTGTTGTTGTTGTTGTTTTATGTTGTTGCTGTACATGTATTAGTGGTATAGGTAGGAATAGTGTTGGTTTTGTTGGTACAGGAATATTAGGTGTAAGCATAGTAGTGGTAGATGACATTGTGGTTGTTGTAATGAATTGTGTTGACATAGACATATGTACTGAACAAAAGTATTTCCAACGATGTTAGCGGCTAAATTTTGGTTTGAAGAATTGTTGTTGTTGTCGTTTTTGTTCTTGTTGTTATTTGTGTAAGAATATGTGCTATTGTTGTTGTTTTGGGCGTAGTTTTAAGAATATGAGTTGATGTTGTAGTTAAGAAGTTGTTGTAGAAGTAGTTATGGTATTCAGCGTTAGGGTATATATAATATAAACTACAGAGCTGGCCTAACTGTAACGTGTAGCGCTGGCCCAACTGTAACGTGAAGAGCTGACCCAACTGTAACGTGTAGCGCTGGCCCAACTGCAACATGAGGAGCTGGCCCAACTGTAACGTGTAGCGCTGGCCCAACTGCAACATGAGGAGCTGGCCCAACTGTAACGTTTAAAGCTAGCCCAACTTTAACGTGCAGAGCTGGCCCAACTGTAACGTGTAGAGATGGCCCAACTGTAACATGTATACCAAATATAAACCTTTTATTAAGCCAAATGAGTCATTACATTAGTTATGGCCCTTTGAAATAAGTAGATAAGTAGATATAGTTTGTATTGATGTGTACATGTATGTAAATATCAGTCTTAAGTGTGCGCACACAAGTCAAACTTGCACTCGGCAGGCTAAAAGTTAAACTTTCAAATTGAATGTTTTGTTATGTTCGAAACAGAGAAAAGATAGTGTAACAATATATTAAAATCATATATTATTTTCAACTAGCACTTAAATCCCACTTAAGCCGTGAACTGATTATGTCCCTTCAATATGCGCCCCGCAAACCTTTTTTGAATCACTGCTGCTGTCATTACCACCACCGCCGCTACCACCACCACCACCACCACCTGCTGCTGATTATCCTTTTACTACTACTACTTCCAACACTGTGTATTATACTTGTTTTTGTTGTTGTTGCTGTCATTGATGTTGTTTTTGTTGGTGTTGTTGTTGTTGCTGCTGCTGGTGTTGTTGACTTTGTTGTTGCTGTTAGTATTTATATTACTGTTATCATATTTGTTTTATCATTATTACTAATATTATTTGTTCGTTTTATATTATTACGTTTCTTTCATCAACTCTGTGAAGAATATGATTCTCTTTTTAGTCAATCAATAATGTCATAGTTTACAACTGTGAATAATATTATCTGGGAAGAATAAGGTCCTACCTAGCTTCGTTTAGCTTCGTTCTTTCAAGAGTCAATCGCCTTTCATTTACACAATTTCACAACGAAAAATCTCTTAAATTTGACGTGTTAATATGTTCTGAATAAATGAATAATCATAAGAACAGTTGCAGGTTGCTTGCTAGGGAATTCGTCTCTATAGCGTCTTAAATAATTAGATGGCACATTAAAATTCCACGTACACTAATCAGAACAGCATACGAAAACTATCTGTTCAGAAATGAAGACTTGAACATTGATTTGACGTTTGATGATAATTTAACAAAATACCATCATAGATTAACATATATTTTCGCTTTTTCTATTCTTATGAGTGTTTACTTGGTTCACTTATTGTGAGATTTACGTTGAATCTTGGACATCTATACATTGCTCAAGCTAACCAAATGAGTTGTTCTTCACCTAACGTATATATACAGTTAGTGACTAAGAACTAACAAAGACTTCTACTTGTTTCTAGATATTCTACTTTATTTCATAAGTAATGTACTTGTACACACCGGTCCAGACGGTTTGTACCCATAACAGTCTACTTACGTGTCTAAAGTTCATACAATATCTAAGTATACAATGCTCAAATAAACAAAGTGTTGTTACATAAACGTCAATCTATTATTCATGCTATATAAGTTAGTTATTCGTAAATATGAGACATTTTCCGCCGCTAGGGTTTAGAGTATATTCATGCTCATATGTTACGCCTAGTTGATATTAAACATTTATACTAACAGATTACGTTAATGCTAGCGTGGTCCTATATGGCAGTGTACTTTCATTATTGAACTGTACATCAACGTTTCACTTAAAACAACCACAATTACGTTTGCTTTTAGCTACAATTATCATATTAAGAAACAATTGACTTCACTCTAAGCTTTAACTGATGCGTTCATTTGTATTTGGAGGTTTCTTTGTGTGGCATACATATAAAGTTCAGATCTGCCAAAAAGTAGGTCGAACTTAAGTGAAATGGTTTGGAAAGTGTATGTACTTTAACAGACATTGTGTTATTCTAGAATAATCGTTCGGTTACAACAACTTCTCCTCATCTGTGAAACTTTTAATACATCACATTTATTTAGAGAGTAGGGTAACGGTTTTAAAATAATATATTGTATGTCCTCGACATGAAGCTGCACTATCTTGTATGTACTCGACTTGAAGCTGCACTATCTTGTATGTCCTCGACATGAAGCTACACTATCTTGTATGTCCTCGGCGTGAAGCTACACTATCTTGTATGTACTCGACTTGAAGCTGCACTATCTTGTATGTCCTCGGCATGAAGCTACACAATATTGTATGTCCTCGGCGTGAAGCTACACTATATTGTATGTCCTCGGCATGAAGCTACACTATATTGTATGTCCTCAGCGTGAAGCTACACTATATTGTATGTACTCGACTTGAAGCTACACTCTATTGTATGTCCTCGGCGTGAAGCTACACTATATTGTATGTACTCGACTTGAAGCTGCACTATCTTGTATGTCCTCGGCTTGAAGCTACACTATCTTGTATGTCCTCGGCATGAAGCTACACTATCTTGTATGTCCTCGGCATGAAGCTACACTATATTGTATGTCCTCGGCGTGAAGCTACACTATATTGTATGTCCTCGGCATGAAGCTACACTATCTTGTATGTCCTCAGCGTGAAGCTACACTATCTTGTATGTCCTCGGCATGAAGCTACACTATATTGTATGTCCTCGGCATGAAGCTACACTATAGTGTATGTCCTCGGCATGAAGCTACACTATAGTGTATGTCCTCGGCATGAAGCTACACTATATTGTATGTCCTCGGCGTGAAGCTACACTATATTGTATGTCCTCGGCATGAGGCTACACTATATTGTATGTCCTCGGCTTGAAGCTGCCCTGTCTTGTATGTCATCGGCGTGAAGCTACACTATCTTGTATGTCCTCGGCGTGAAGCTACACTATATTGTATGTCCTCGGCATGAAGCTACACTATCTTGTATGTCCTCGGCTTGAAGCTACACTATCTTGTATGTCCTCGGCGTGAAGCTACACTCTATTGTATGTCCTCGGCGTGAAGCTACACTATATTGTATGTACTCGACTTGAAGCTGCACTATCTTGTATGTCCTCGGCTTGAAGCTACACTATCTTGTATGTCCTCGGCATGAAGCTACACTATCTTGTATGTCCTCGGCATGAAGCTACACTATATTGTATGTCCTCGGCGTGAAGCTACACTATATTGTATGTCCTCGGCATGAAGCTACACTATCTTGTATGTCCTCAGCGTGAAGCTACACTATCTTGTATGTCCTCGGCGTGAAGCTACACTATATTGTATGTCCTTGGCATGAAGCTACACTATATTGCATGTCATCCGCGTAAAGCTACACTATCTTGTATGTCCTCGGCAGGAGGATACACTATATTGTATGTCCTCGGCATGAGGCTACACTATCTTGTATGTCGTCGGCATGAAGCTACACTATATTGTATGTCCTCGGCCTGAAGCTACACTATATTGTATGTCCTCGGCATGAAGCTACACTATAGTGTATGTCCTCGGCATGAAGCTACACAATCTTGTATGTCCTCGGCATGAAGCTACACTATCTTGTATGTCCTCGGCATGAAGCTACCTACACTATAATGTATGTCATCGACATGAGGCTACACTATCTTGTATGTCCTCGGCGTGAAGCTGCACTATCTTGTATGTCCTCGACATGAAGCTACACTATCTTGTATGTCCTCGGCATGAAGCTACACTATATTGTATGTCCTCGGCATGAAGCTACACTATCTTGTATGTCCTCGGCGTGAAGCTACACTATATTGTATGTCCTCGGCATGAAGCTACACTATCTTGTATGTCCTCGGCGTGAAGCTACACTATATTGTATGTCCTCGGCATGAAGCTACACTATCTTGTATGTTCTCGGCATGAAGCTATACTATATTGTATGTCATCAGCATGAAGCTACACTATATTGTATGTCCTCGGCTTGAAGCTGCACTATCTTGTATGCCATCGACATGAAGCTGCACTATATTGTATGTCCTCGGCATGAAGCTACACTATCTTGTATGTCCTCGGTATGAAGCTACACTATATTGTATGTCATCGGCATGAAGCTACACTATATTGTATGTCATCGGCATGAAGCTACACTATCTTGTATGTCCTCGGCATGAAGCTACACTATATTGTATGTCCTCGGCATGAATCTACACTATCTTGTATGTCCTCGACATGAGGCTACACTATATTGTATGTCCTCGGCATGAAGCTACCTACACTATATTGTATGTCCTTGACATGAAGCTACCTACACTATAATGTATGTCCTCGACATGAGGCTACACTATAGTGTATGTCCTCGGCATGGCGATAATAAACACGTTTTCTGACAGTTCTTCGAAGGAAGATTGTGTCGATACAGCCGGTTCAAACAAAGTGATAACTATTTAGTTATTTGATTATTTCGACAAATTTCAGATAATTATTTTACATATACTCGTGAACATTATATTTTTGACTAGCACTTGAAGAGTTTATCAAAAATATAATTACCTACTACAGCTGTTCAATATACCACTTACGCGTTATTGTATGTTATAGCTTTCCCAATCCACCATTTGGTTGGTCAATGACTGATTTGATATCATTGTATAGGATATCAGGTGATGAAATAATTCACAATGAACTTCGGAATAATCTACGTACGAATAACTAGATATGATGTCGATGATATTCAAGCCCACGTCATTGCTAAAAGAGAAACGACGATATATCTTAAACAGCTTTCAACAACCAAAAGTTAATACACCTGTGCGTATAAAAACAAATCTTCTTCTTCAGCGTTCGATGTGGACTTGTCATATTTGGAGTCCCGTCATGGCGATGAACCGCACCGTCAGGCGTAGGTCGGTGACTCTCCCATGGAGTTTATCTTCTAGGGAACTTTCGGTTGGCCGGGTGTTTTCTCTTTCTTCTTTAGAACGACCTAAACGAATACTGCAGCATTAACTTTAAGATTATTTACTTTCATAAGACACCCTATATCAAAAATCACTTCAGCTATATTGTTCCACATTTCACTACATCATTTCTCTGGTTCACTATAGATTTAATGTTTGCAAATGTAAGCACACCTTTCACGTTAACATCTGAAATTCATTCAAGAATACTAAGATCTACATGTCATTTACAATTATATTCTCCTAAACCAAGGTCAGAATTGTACAAACGTTCTTGTCAGTATTCAGGAGTGTCAATTTGGAACACCTTGCCTTTTCATGTACAACATTCACCCTCAGTTAATGTCTTTAAAGCAAGATACTTTAAGTGGGTGCAACATCAGGGCATACCTGAGTAATAGTGTGTTTTTGTTCTTTAGATATGTTCTCATGTTTTCATCATGCATTGTTCATTGTAATACTGTTCATATATATTGTGTTAGAATGTATGTAAACTGTTCCACTAATATTTTTGTCTGTTTATCTTGCTCTGTATCTTGTTCAGTTTTATTGCTGATGAGGACCTTATGGTAGATTAGCGTTGTAAAATATGCTAAATAAGCTACCTCTATTAATAAAGTCTAATAAATAATAATAGTTTATATTTATAAGGTGACATCCAATCAATGGATTCTAGTTACCATGTGCATTCCAGTGTTTATAGGCAGTAACATTCTCTTATATCAGATGAATTATTCCAATACGTAGCGTGAAACAATTTATAGATCAGTATTAGACATTATATCACATTAGTAGTAAATAGTTTATGTCCGGATAAAACAAGACAATGTAACATACTATAATGGAACAATTTAATTAAACAATATAGCGATACATTTTATGGTCTCATACCTCACACAAAGTAAAACTATCAAGCTACAATATACTAATTATATACCAGTTGTAAACAAAGACAACTAAATGGTAACCTTATCATACATTTACTGCTCAAATATATGATAATTATATTGAAATAGTGGCATACCGAAATGATACAATAAAAAAAGCATATACCTGCGTTGAATCGTTTAATGATGTATCAATGGAAGAACCATGGTGGCGATTTTTAATTCACGTGTGGAAATCGAAGAGTTTCTCGTTATTATATGATGACGTATTACTGTATTGTTACACAATAAGGTAAGTTAAGAATTTCATTTAGGCGTTTGGTTAGATTGGACAGTATATATTGTCGCTGATTTCAGTATACGTCCTCCACATCGCCATGTCTTTTTTGATAAAGTGTCGTCTCTGTTTGCCAAGTTGCAGATCTCTCCCGGGCATGCATTCTTACGGTAAACGACATTTATAAATAAAACGATGCCTTAAAATACGGACTTTGAAATCACATTTTCTATAACAAGTATGGTATTTTCACTTATAATACAACATAAACACGCAAAGCGAGTATGGCAATCTTTTCCTTCTGTAATGAGCATGCCGACTATATATAAAAGATGTTATCTGATAAAGCATATATAATACAAATGAGTCAACTGTCTTGTCAACCCATGATTTCTTTTGTGTAGCCAGTCTCAATGTTATTTATATAAAGTAATTGAATTAAGTAATGAGGTTTACCACTTGGTCATACATTGATGCCCGGATATAACATCTATGTTAAGAGATTAGGCTGGCGTGTCAGTGACCCAATGTTAGTAGATGGCATTACTTTAATAATCTCACAAAAGACAAAGCTACTGTTTAATCAGTACCAGCACTTCTTTCGAGCATATTTAATCAATACTCGCCGAAAACATCAAACAAATGGTAGAGATGATCTGTAGGACAAACTTGCTTCAAAATCTAGGCGTTATTATGCTTAGTTGTACATACACCCCACCTTTAAATACACTTCAATATGAAAGTATATTTATGCCACACACAAAGCAAAATGGTTGTCTTCTTCTGAATTTCTGTCGTTCGTAAACATTATATTGAAATAAGGAAATAAATATTTACATACTGAGTTGTGTCTGCAAATACACGATTAACATCATCCTTCCTATACGTATCAGTAATAAAACACAAATCATCAACGTAGTAATTCGTTTTTTTATGCTCCCCAAAGGTGGAAGCATATATAGTTGCCGCTTTGTCCGTCCGGTTGTTCTTCCATCCGGGAACCTTGTCCGGGAAATAACTTGAACACTACAGTTGGCATTTAAATGAAACTTGGTTAGATATATTGCAATAAGAGGAAGGGCAATGCACAAGAACCATAATCATACTATATATGTTTATTGAGTTATTTCCCCTTAACCATTTTTTTTTATAATGGATGCCTGTCCGGGCCATATCTTCCATATCTTGGAAAGTACATGAGGGATTTAAATGAACTTATTATATAGATAGATGGCAGTGAGAAGAAGGGCAGTGCATACGAACCATAATCCTAGACTGTATATTTTCTGAGTTATCTTCCCTTAACCATTTATTTTTTACGTACTGGATGCATGTCTGGGTCATATCTTCGTACAGCATGGATTGGAATGAAACTTGATTAATAGATAGATGAGAGGAAGTAAAGTGCACAAGAACCATAATGTTACCCTGAATATGAATTAAGTTATCTCCCCTTAACCATTCTTCCATAATGGTTGCTTGTCCTGCCTATGTCTTGGAAAGTACAAAAGGGATTGAAATTAAACTTGGTATAAAGTTAGATGTTAGACAAGTACAGTAGACAAGAACCATAATCATATCTTACATTTTACTTGAGGTTTCTCTCCTTAATGCTTTTCATAAAATGTGGTTTTCTTTGTCATGTCTGTGTGTACAATGGTGTTGGATTACAAGTTCTGCCTTTTACAAACAATCGGCATTTGGGAAGCATGCATCGCTTCCGGCGATTCTCTTGTGTGTTATTGTTTAACGCCGTAACGAAAGTATTCGCATTTAACCGAATGTTTCAAATCAAAATGCCTTAATGTTAATTCCTGTCCGTAGACCCAATTCCACTGGTAAGAAATGATTACTCACATATGCATTCCTCGTTGCATTGTTTGTGTTATTTATTGTTATTGTTTCACCCCATGTCATATAAGTAGGGTTACAAAACAGTATTTGTACTTTATTCGACAAATTGGGCAATGTCCTAAAGAAAGAAGCTGGTACTGTTTCCTCAACCGAAACATGTGTGACTTTTACGGCCACGAGTTTGTTATGCCCGAGATATCCCTTATCTCTGAAATATGTGATAATTTAAAACGCTAGCATGCCAAATTAGCTTGTCCATCCCCACATTTCTATTTAGATGGAATGTATTTAGTGAGAAGTTGTTCTCTTTAGTCCTAAAACAAATCGTTTTCAGATAGAGAGGAGATGTTTAAAACAATTTTTTTCTGTCCTTATGAATCAAAATCACAACTCTAAACGAGTGCGGTATTTGGAGTGAGTTTGTTAACATACACGTTCTCATTTTGCGGTTGTGTGGTTTATTCTCCTTTGTTTTCGGGGACAATTCTGTAAATGTCATTGGATTAGCATGGATTCTCACCTATTTGGGTACATAATTGTCTGGGAAAGTCAGCTTCCAATTAAAAACTAGTTCAAGCTGTTATAAAACACATGTGTAACCGTGTAAGCACAGGCAATTTCGGTTTAACCTCTCATAGCTGGTAACAACAATATTGTCTAGAGAATTGAGCTGGGTATTGGTGAGACAGACAATATACTTCCTAGAAACAGTTTCAACTAAAATGAAATCGTCATGTTACTAGTTGAACTGAGAGGAAGTGCATTAATTGTAGGTGATGTATACACTCCCTAGTTGATTCGAATGACCCGCAAATACCAATGTGTTGCATGGTGTATGAATTGTACCTTTGTATACACGTATCCCTATCTGTAGACATCGTCCTCATAATACCGTTTCACCCTCAACAACCTAAGTAAGGCCTACATACGCGTATGCAAATAAACTAACATAACCTAACAACAGAACACAGCAATATACGTAGTTACCTTTATATAAATATCTGATCGAGCAACATGTGTATGCTATGTCATTTGATTATATACAAATTTATTGTGAATAAATATTCCATTTCTACAAACGTCTGCCCCACTAAAAAGTTATATCGGAGAGTATATGAATCAGTTTGGGTTTATGTTAGAGACCATATTGTCATTAAATGTCAGGTCAACATCCTCACCGCATTTGCATATTGATTTGGAAGAACGTACATACATTCATCGTCTACATCGAGACAACCTAATACATGTTTGCGTCATATGTGTAGTAGATTTAAAGATGATATCGTTGTTATCATGTTTCCATGGGGGAGGTTTAATTGGTATTGACACGAGCTGCTGTAAACAATATAGTCTGATACATTTA
>ENA-OREC01002182-OREC01002182.1-marine-metagenome-genome-assembly--contig:-NODE-2182-length-10609-cov-13.001044_pt1 | contig 10609 bp, 4 predicted proteins | sample MGYA00248626_ERZ508543 | MGnify/ENA primary metagenome ERZ508543 (study PRJEB26211, sample SAMN05518279) | marine metagenome | isolation source: Puget Sound, Washington, USA | host: Bankia setacea...
TAGGACGAAACGGTAATGGCCAAGATCGAGAAACATTAGAAGGCATTGAGAACTCGATATATATAATCCAATTTTGTGAACATATATATGGCTGTAAGAAAAAAGATTTAACAAGAGGAGCGAGTTTTATTAGAATTTGAGCATAAGGTAACGATTAGCGAAACATGGTATTTAAAATCAGGCATTATCTGTGATTTGACGAGTTATTCTAGTCAATTTCAATTTTTATAGCCATTTAAACATTCTTTCAGATTTCCTTTTTTGCAACTATTTCTGATTTAAACGGTACATCGATTTCCACCGCTTAAAATTGTCTAAATTTCTTTAATACGAGCAATACAGTGTAGTTACAAACAACAATTACCATAAAACTCAGCGAGGCAGTGCCTGTTTTGTGATCTGACTAGAATGTCGACTGTTTTACTATCTCTGCACCCAAGTCTCATAAAACTAACATTCGGTGTGTTGTTTACCACATAATTTTCTCACCCAGTTCACGAAAGTTCACAAAATTTTGCCTGTCAGCCCGTCAAATTTAATCCTCACGTAAGATAACGTATTGGGGCCTTTCAGTCGATGCAATCACAGAGAACATTAATATTTGATAACAAAGCGCATCCTATCAAAGTTTGTCAATTTTGATAGCTTTGAAACCGCTGTTTATTTTGCGGATTCTGTTTCACAATAATGCGGATACCTTGGGGCTCAGTGAACGAATTTAGAAACGGTTACGTCAATGATTTTTGAATGCATCAATTGGTATTGACAAGGGAATCACGTCAGGTCTGATTATCTTACAATTCGTGCGGCCCATCTTTCAAATAGAAGTAACACTTAAGCCGGTCTTCTTATTTGATTGTTGAAAGCATCAAGTTCCTCAAAGTCAATTATCAACAAATCACTTTCTTATGTTGTATATTCTCGTACCATTACTAAAGTACGACAAACTCGTGACACATACAAGAACGAACATATTGAAGTATAGCATTGTGAGCAGTATATATCATTTCAAATTGGACGAAAAGAATCTGGTAGACATAATAATATTTTCAACACAGTTGTCATGATATATACTGCTTTATTTGAGATGTTATTTGGTGTAGTTAGACGGATTATTCTTTCCTATAATAATTGGAAAGGAAGTATTCACGCCGTTAAACTAACATTTAGATTTTTAACTCAAGATATTCAAGTGATAGTGTTTTTTGTGTTCGGTATGTGTTGGTAATGTAAAGCCATTCTAATGTTAACCTGTACCAAGCACTGAAGCTGTGTTACTGAACCATTTGTGGGTGTTAGTGTCAAATATTGAACACTTAGGTGAAACATTGATACGTCTGCCTATAGCGCCAAATTGTCAGAATTATCTCACACAAGAACAGATGTCGATCATGTTCACAGTGGCTTTCCGAATAGATACAGATAGGCTACGTTGTCTTTATTGTGAACCATTACCAAATACGGAAAGGCAAAAGACAAAGATAGGAAACAAAGCAGGATTTCTCTTCTGTTCGAGTCTTGCTTGCAACGCACCTGTACAGAACCTGTACTATGGCAACTGTTCTATAAGAGGTTTGAGCTAGAAAGTTGGAAATGTAATTCAGAAAGACAAATAGAACAATTTCATATTACCCTGTCCTTTTCTAGATTAACTTTTTTGTACTAACCTTAGTATATGGAAAGGTACAATAGATGCGTTTTAGCAAGAGGTTGACAAGTGTCATATAGTTAATATATCATATAGAACGTTATTGCTCCTAGTGTGGGTATGGATTTGCTTGTTTTTAAAATTACTACCTATGTTAGCCTTTAGACAGCGGTAATATCTCGAAATAACTCTAAACTATCAAATAAAGCTACACGAATCTACCAGGCCACTGAGAATAGACTTTCCGTTCTTTGGTTCTACATACAAATGAAAATGCCAACGATATAATTGAACGAGTCATACAAACGATTAAACACCAACACTTTAGATACACTTGTGTTTCATTGTGGACTTTTCCAATCATTTAAGTTCATATTATAGGCGAAATACAATTACAATACAAGGTCATTTTCTTAGACTGGCATTAAATAGTAGACTCGTTATTCATGGACAAGAAAATAATGATTCGAGTTAACGGAATTTCGAGAAAACGATGCAGTGTCTATCATTCATCACAATTGAGCCGGTATCTACAATATACATGGGCAAATATCAAACTTTATTTTCATATAGATACTGGTTTATTTAATGCAAGGAAATGTTCTGTATATAGAAATGACGATAGGTGACCGATAGCTACCTATCTCGCATATCGGATTACAAAATCCTTTGAAAATACATATTCTTATACCATGCACTGCTTTCACCAAAAGTTTTAATTTCTAGTATCAAATGTTCATGTTATATTATGGATACATTAGCACGTCATTCTTGAAAATGAACGCATAACTTATCTTGATACGTTTGTTATACAGCTTTACTTACACATAGTATCTCTATGGTTTGGCTTAAACATTTTCCTCTGCGCCAACACAAGGACGACCTTGTCTGCGTTATAATTCAATACAAGTTATGTCAGTTTCATCCCTAGATTGAATGGCTTTCAGTAAAACAAACATCCCCGTGTCGTGTGTAGCATCATGTATGCATTATCATACCTGTACACCGGTTGCACTCTAGTCGAAGAAAAAAACTTAATTTATAATCCAGTTAAGATTTTGTTTTCAAGTTCCTAAATGCACTGTAAAGTATTTTGAACGGATTAACGATAAACAGGTACATAAATACAACAAACGGTACGAGTCTGCCCTGGTTAGGCACTATATTTCGTTAGAGACATGCAAGGACGTTTTGTACACCTGTATATTTACATGTATACCTTACGTTTATGCAACCAGTTTGAAAAGGTAAAGTATACACATGATTAATAAATTAAACACACACATAAACAGTGTCTCAGTGCTAAGCCAAATCAAGTCACGAATACAGACTCTTAGTTAATACATGCGTTTTACCACAAATAAATCAATTGAATAAAAGAAAACAAATCTATAAGAAGCGACCTAACTTTACAGATATTAACAGTTACGTTATACGTGAAACCAATAAAAGTCAATTAAAGCGTTATTAATGTACACTTGGGGACCCTCGTCACTTAACTTATTACAACAATCTATTTTCTTATTACGACAATCTTGAATTACGATCGTATCCAGCACCGATACTATTACAACACGTTATGTACAGCTGTAATTTACTCTTTCTTGTTAGCGCTTTGTTTTCAAGTACATGTACTAAATAACAAGACATATGCTCGTATGATTAAGGCACTGTCAAGATATCTCACTTTCTATTTCATTGTTAAAATGTCCGATTAGAGGATTGTTTAATGTCCAATAGAACCAAGTTAGTATGTGTTATAATTGTTCCTCTCAATTTAGAGACTTTAGCAATTCAATTTAAGTGTTGTTTATATTGATTCATTATCGAAATTATGTTTTAAATAACAAACCATGTATATATATGACGACGAATTTGCTGGATCATTTTTCGGTAAATAATAAAGTGTAATAACGTATTCACAAATTCAGATGTTGTCTAGTGCTATATATTGTTGAAATAGAACGTGTATTACACTCAATTAATTGGAAGGAATTTTTTTAATATTTGTCCTGGAAACCTTAGTTTGGTCAACATAAACACCAGCTATTTATGACAATATGTTTTCGCAGTTATATGTATGTTACCATTACACATGTAGGTGTGCATAACCAAACAACAAGACCTACCTGAGTAAGTCTCTCCAGGTAAGTATCGTCCATCTACAGGTAATCCTTTAATTTGAATACTAAATCCACCGTCCCCTTTTTCTTTGGAAGATGTAGTGTGGATAGGGACTCTGTCACAAATACTAAGGGATTCAGTATAAAGTGCAACATTACCCAACAATAACACAGTCGATACAATAAATCCAAACAGCTCCATTGTTGTTTATTTTGATTTGAACGCTTCCCCGTTCAATTTCAATAAAAAATCCGAAAACTACTAAATACTAGATATTTCCAAATACATGTACTTTCAATTTCATCAGTATTTTCTTCCGTTCGTGGTTTTCACTATGTAAGAACCCTCATCTCGTATTGAGTATCAAAATTGAACCACTGTTTACCTAATAATAAATCACCATTTATCTTAATGCGAAATCCATATACAAATATCTGATATGTTTCCACAAATTCAACAGTCACATTGCAATAATCACATTTTATGAATGATTTCCTTTGATATATCCACACTTTTCACTTAATTTCGTTGGACCTGCGTATGAAACCAAACGAACAGTTGCAGACGACTATCCGTTACAGCACACTATTCAGCAGACGACTTTTCGGACACTAAACCACAGTAAAGAGCATTGCCTCAGTGTTATCATTTGAACATTACTAAAACACATACCAAAACTACTGTATAAAATAACGAAACTATATCAAGCTCAGCGATTGGCTCCTGAAGATACCTGAGATACGCCCCTTAATGTGACGTCACAACTATTTTACGGTATAGTCTTCTTTATTCTATAAAAAAATGAAAGTATCTCTGACTGCTCATTACATAAGTAAGCACTCGCCAAACTCCTCTTAACTGGCTCCACGTATAATGAATAGATTTTAACACCGTTATTTTTTTTCCCGATACTTTTTCTAAATATCGAGTTTTTGAAATATTAATCCGCCAATTTTAGACACTAGCTGATACTGTTAAACCCTAATCCTACATCCGGATGCTTTTTTAAAGAATAATCGATGTGGGTTAAAAACACAGCTACAATTTATTAGAGTGTCATCCTCGTATCAAAATCAGCTATTGAAAACTGCAACGTTGAGCCAGTGAATGTAAGAAGACGACGAGGTCTACCGTTAAGTGTGTTATTATTGTCACGGTTTGTTATGCACACTGCTATCAGAGGCGAAATGAAACTCGTCTCCTTCGCTATACCATACATACACACTTGCGGTCTGACTATAAAGATAGTAAACAGTGATTATACACATTGTTTTCTTACTTCAGCTGTTCAGTAGTGTTACAAGCTCCATGCATGATCCTGAGAGATGAATCCATTCTATATAAAGTGTTTGTTTGTATAGAAAATAAGTTAAGCATTTTACAATCAATCCACAGTTCAATTTCAATGAAGTAGGTACCCATTTTGTAACACAACATGATGCTCTAGTGTAAGTTAAAACGTTAAATTGAATAGTTTTGACAACTGTTAAGTTATTTTGATTTGAGCATAAATTGAACTTGCACACGATTTGTTGTCACATATATTAACCATCCTTAGTCGACATTTAATAAATCCAATCTGATTAACTGTTAACTTCCAATAGTTGTACGTTCCACTGAATGATAGAAACACATTATTAACTGCTAGTAGATCTGAATGTTAGACTAGAGTGTCCGTTATTGACTTCATGGAACATTCATTTATATGCACTACGATACATGTTTGTTATGTGCACAACCTATGCGTGTACAGAAAGCGGTACAAGTTAGACAAAGTGTCACATGATAAGGTATTCCATACATTCAGTGCTCGGTAATTTCCGGAAAACATGACCACTGTCCGTCAGCTAAGAACAATCGAGTAACGAAAAACGGACGTTGTCTTTCGAGTAGCGGACATTCTGATTAGTTCAGGAACTTTCACGAAAAGTGGCGATATCTTTGGATGGACTGCTTTAAAACATATTCAAGTGGTTCAACTTCCCTGGTCATTGCCCGCCTATTTAACCAAACCCCAAACACGTTGATACGTTTTGATTTCATTTATTGTGAAAGAGAACGTGTGGCGGATTAGAGACAGGTAAACGAATAAAACCCCCACAACGAACAGCAGCCAGGAATAGTAAAGTCCAAGCCTTAAGTCGCAAGTGGTTCTTGTGGCCAAAGAGAGCAGCCTTGGTCAGTGAAAATCCCCCTAAGAGACAAAAAGTCCCAACATTGCATAAACGCCAAGTGTGCCAAGTCTGCAGAACGATTCTACACTTGTATGAAAATATACTTACAAATGTACAAATGTATATGCTATTTTAAAAACGCTACCAACAGCACATTTCCTTGCGTTATGAGTGAGAGAATTTCAATGTTTCTTTTTTCAATTACAGGACCACACCAGTTTTACAAACCATACCGGCCTAAATTCAGAGGTGGTCTTATTAATGGGTCTTAATTAAAACAGAATTAAATTAATGTTTGTAGCTGCAGGATTATATTCAGTAGTTCTTCGTGTAGGGAGGTAGCAATAAGGAGTTTCTTTCTTTTAGTTTTGACTATATTTTACGAAGGAATTTATTTGGTATAATTATATATTTACTCGTAAGGTCGTCAATTTATTTTAGTTCGATTGTGAAATCAGGCTCGAATTCGAGTACTGGGTGATGTGGGTAAAGTTATTTGCTCAAGAAAACAACGGAATCCTTGGTGGAAAGATTCGTTGGAAGCAATTCTTTCCATGAAGAGTTATAAAACATGTTGATGTTTAGAGTGTAGTCTATATCAAGACCTTTTGAATACCTAGCTTTTAATATTGTTAATGCAATCTCAGATAAGAGTTGTCTATTGATCCCGTTATTTACCTTTCTGCTAAACCTCAAGTATCCGATTTGCTGCCTATACATCGGCTATTAACCCAAAGAAGGGAACCAGTACTAAGTTACAATATTTGATAAAACGCTTATTAGAGACCGAGTATATAGCTCACAGCAAAGGTACGTTATCTGTATAGAGAGTCAAGCTGCTAGTTAAGCTAGTTATGTTATCAATTTCGCGACGCGATGTGTAGAATAAATATTGTTTTCTCTCCTTGAGCCATATTCGGACAAAGCGCTGATTAGTACTTAAATAGATAAAATATAAAATGTCAATATTTTAATTTCTGTTTTATAACATTCCTTGTGACACTGTTAGTGTTACTATATAACGGGCAATTTAAGTAATAGGGATGTGTTGAGTAGAAGTAGCACTCGAGTTATAAATGTAAGGAGTTCACAAACTTATATTGACTGGAAAAGGAAACAGTTTTGAGCACTATACTAACATGGTCATTCATAAACGTGCTCCTCACAACTCATGTAAATAAACCTCCACGAAAAGAATATAATGGAACAAACGTTTGTAAATCGATTTTTTAATCAATAGCGGACGTATTACAATGCACACGTTTTTTTCGGGATACGACTTTGAACATTTTGTAATCAATCAATAAAAGGGAATATTAGCAATCGGATCAATCAGTCAATCATTCAGCATGTTTCTGTATGACATCAAATATGTTGCATTTTTGTTTTGTAGACTATGTTGAACATCATGTTTAAGTCTGGAATAAAACATATGTCTCTCTGTTATATTGTAATTTGAAATATCCAGTTCAGTATCAGTGGTCGTATAGCTGAGGTGGCTTTGTTTTCCGGGTTTAACTTTCAATACATGTTTTCATGTGAACTAACGAAAGCCCTTGTTGATAACTTACGTAAACTTGTTTCCTTCATTTCTATTCGTTATCCATGTCATTTTACTTTTTGCATACGTGCTTTTTGCCTCATGTTGGGGTAGCAGAAAAGTGAAAGCGTTCATTTCTTTTGACACGCGTTTAAGCTGTTTATCCATAAGCCAGTATTTGCATGGCTAATCTGAGTTGGCAAAAATGAACCTAAACTGTTCAGAGATATGGAAGTGTAAAGTAGATTGTGATTTATACTCGTTACCAGCATTCCTTCAGAGTATGTATTGTTCTGTCACATATATGCATCATTTGAGAGAAAGACAAGCCCGTGTCAAAAGGTATACAAACAGGTGGGACTTAAAAGCAATTCCATGTAAAACACCGCTTAAAGCCTTATTAACACATTATTCTCTCTTGATTCTAGCTATATTTTAGCCAACTCAGTAAAAACAGATTGTCCATTTTAAGAGCACTTGATACTTTTTCTTACACTGAATTACTTTTACAAACGTGTAAAGAATTACACTCATGTCAATGTCATACTTTTACGTGGTCGTTATTAAGAGTCAGAAATAAACTTAGTTCCTGTTTGCAGAGTTATTGACAAGGGACACAACTCGGACATTACGTACACCAGTTTGCCCTTCAGAGTATGGCTGTACTTACAAACAAAACTAGAACTCTCTGAATTGTTTTTAAATGTATTGTTCTTTTGCGTTTACTCTTTTTTATGTGTGCATGTTTGCTAATTTATTTTCATATTCCTTTTGGATGTTTGTTTCAAATATTATTTCTTTCACTCTTTCTTCCATTTCTTCAAATTTATACTGTTTTGTTTAAGTTCGATTCTAAAACCAGACTTTCTGCTTGTGTAAATCATGCTCGAACCAGTTCATAGAACCAACCAATAGTGAAAAATTTAGGTAAAGTTTATTGCTGAACAATGTGAGCCTTTGGTTAGGTTCGAACCCACACATGACAGTCATCCACCTATTACAAGTCAGACCATTGTGCCTATATGTTTTTTTCTTTCTTTCTTTCGTTCGATCGATCGATTTTCCCTTTTTAGAAATCTCATGTAAAAGAAAATCATCTTAAAATTGCTCCGAAGGTAGTCAGTGTGTCGAGGATTGCAGTCAGTAAACACAGTCAATATATAATTCCATCTAGTTGTACTTCGTTTTAATCGTTTCAAATATTCAAAACAGTCAACAATTTAAAGATTACAATTTATTAACTCTGTTCAATTATATTAAACTTTATATAACAAAGGCGTGAATACATGTTTAGAGAACATTCACCTTGTTTGTATCCTCTTGCTGGCGACTTAGAGTGTTAATGTTTAGACATTGGACAAGCAGGCATCAAAATAGTCTACCATTAAAATAGTAACCTGAACTAAAACAACTCTAGCCTTGTCCTTCATTGTCATTTTGGATTAACTGTTACTTTAACTTGCGCATTTATACAATATTTCATGTTTACTGTTAGACTGGAAAGAAGCGCATTTTTGGAATTTTAATCTGGCACCGACACACCCCGGTAATACTCACATCAATATGCCAAGGTCAGACAAGCGGCAACTCCGGCCAATGTTTTGGCAAAATAAAGTTACAGTTTATGGACGATTTTAATCATGGTCATATTTGTCTTAGGAATTGATAACCGAGAAGGACAATTACTAAGACCTGGCCGACAAATGCAGGGAAAGAGGCTGGAAAACATCAGTGTTTCCAGTAGAGGTTGGCTTTATAGGATTCCAATCTCAAGCAGTATAGAGAATGTCGGAGGTCTGTTGGCATCAACGGCAGAACAAGAAAGGCAATATCCCACGTCCACGGGAAGCTGCAGAAAAAAACGTCCGGTTGGCTATGGCCCCGTGTTCACAAAGTTTTTCAGAATCAGGCTCAAAATCAGGCTCAAGTTAAAAAAATTGTTACTTTGGACTTTTTTTGAAACCTACTATAATTATTTAACTATTGACTGTTGATATTTAATAATATATATACTCCAAATAAGACTTCTCGGAATTCGAAGCTTTTTTTATGAAAGAAAAGAAGTTAAGGGGACGAAACATACATGACACGTGGAGACTCGACTGATGTCGTCTACATTTAGCAGTGATACTATATATATCTATATCGACAGTCATCACTGTAAGTATATGAAACCTATATGTACATAAGCAATGATAACAGAACTGACTCATCGTAATCACATGCATCAGATGAAGTGAAACGTGGATCTAAACATCGTTGAGTTGTTTTACTGCACCACTACTAAACAAATAAACAATGTCAATATATAACAGTTACATTATTATACCAGAATCTCTAGACTAGTTTATAGTATACTATTATAAATGTATATGAATTAATACTTAACAAGCAATTACATTTGAAGCAATGTCATATCATATACATACGTTAAGCTATAGTTTATCCTGGTAAACATACCGGCATTACAATAAACTAAATATCCACAACTCTTTAACATGTTCAAATGAGGCGATCGTGTGTAAAACAAAAACAAAAACAACGACAAACAAATAAATATTCTCCAACAATGCTGAAGGTCAAACTAGCACTGAACGTGTTTAAAAGTTATAAAACTATGATTTATTTTTCAGTCGAGATTATAAATTAAAATAAACATTACAGCTAAATGGTCATAAACAATACTGAAGGGCAAACCCTTTTTTAAACGTTTAACATTGAAAAATAACCAGGACTCTACGATACTTTAATGTGTAAACTAAATCGTATATTGTAGTTTAAATGTCGAGAAATCTGTGACAGCCACGTGTTAATGGCCGAGGTGAATGTTATAAACTACACGTGTTTTTCATGACATTTTAACACTTCTCAATGTCACTTCATGTCGACTTATTGGGCGGTAAATTAAAACCAGGTTTTTGTGTTGTAAACAACTAAATTCAAGAACTGAGATTTGAGGAGCACTTCCATTCTGTTACATGAGTTATAATAGATCTTGTTGTTTAGCAGTTTGGTTGAACAAGATACAATTAGTTTAGTAACTTGTTAATGCTGTTACATGTCAAAATGTATACTTCGAACGAATTAACACCGCCTCCTCGATAGCCTAATGGTAGAGTGCTG
>ENA-OREC01002183-OREC01002183.1-marine-metagenome-genome-assembly--contig:-NODE-2183-length-10609-cov-12.676510_pt1 | contig 10609 bp, 6 predicted proteins | sample MGYA00248626_ERZ508543 | MGnify/ENA primary metagenome ERZ508543 (study PRJEB26211, sample SAMN05518279) | marine metagenome | isolation source: Puget Sound, Washington, USA | host: Bankia setacea...
ATATCAATTCATATAGCAATTGTTCATCCAGAATACTACAGAGGAATAGTGGGGAAACTGTAAATGTTATGTTTGTATTTGTTTAAGAGAAGGTTAATAACGGGTATGCGAATACTTAATCTTCTAATTATGAGTTAACGATGCAAGTGTTAGTACATCATTAAATTTATAAATAAAACACCTCACCAATGTGCTGGTCCCGAAATTTAACGTTAACATTCATTTATAAACATGAACATCGTGATCTCATTGAAACAAATTATTAGTGTTCGACATGCAAAGATCGCAGCACCAACAATTGTACAACTAGTAGAGTACGGAGGTTGTTAATATGTGTAAGTTTTAGTAAGAGGACCATTGTCCGTTTTTTAACCGCCATACAATATAATACGTACTATCTATATCAAGTAGAAGCTGAGTTTCTAACGTATGATTCCAAATAGTAGTATAACCCAGAGAGTCATCCGTATTCATATAACAAACTGTGTACAGCTCACTTTCCAATCATGTCAATGGATTATACGATTCGCAGCAAAATTGACTTAGCATGCAGTTTATTCAAGGCATAAATATAAATATATAAGTATGTTTTTAAAGCGATCGTCTTACTGTATGAGTAATCGTCTTTTACAGAACTAAGCTATTCAGAATTTGGCTTACCTTTCGGACATGGAAATTGAAATGAACATTTGTTATTTTATAAATTGCGAAAAGCTTTAATTGAGCATCTCTAACACTGACTTACCTTTCATACTTTCTTGCATACGTCTATAGCCTAGTATATCATCTATAGAGTGATGATTGTAAGGATTCTGGTCCGAACCTCGACCATCCGGACACATGTCATCTCGACCCTTCATCGCTTCCAAGGGCAACCGAATCCCTCCGTACGTATCAAACATGGTAACGTCTGTTCTTAAGAAATCCGTGGTTGTTCTAAAACACTAAAAACTATATAAAAACACACACCCAACTCGCTCTTATGGAACGACCGAAGTTTTTGTCCCAAACGAGTGCCTGGTTAACCGAATGCTTCTTTTTTAAAGTAATATTTATCGCTGGTATTTAGAAATAATTAAAAGCTGTGGATAAACTTTCAACTATCCAGTAATTAAATACAGTCAATCAAAACACGATCCTTGTTGATTTTTTTAAATCAAATTGTTTCCAAAACACCAGCTTCTACCGCCTATTAACCGTGAATTAAAATAAATCCGGAATAATTTGATAATAAACTGTCAAGCGTCTTTCAGAAGTTGTATCATAGATTATCTGTATATGTATAATAAATTCTGGTGCTAATCAAGAAGAAATCAACATGCAAATTGAATTATCCATACATAATGCAGAAGATATATACGAGGAATTTGCCGCCATGTGGTTGCTTGCGTATCTGTCAATCAAATCTCCTAAGCCCCGCCCACTAGCTGCAGACGACTCTATCGAAAAGCTCGGTTACCTAGGCGTCACGTGCTTCCGGAAATATATTCAGCCTCTCCGTTAAACATACAAAATGTAGGTACTTCATAAGTACTTGATATTCTTGTGTAAATAATTGAACGTCGACATCCATGTTTCCTCGAGCAATGGGGCAACAGACTTGACATGCGGATTATCTAGCAAAAAATCTGGAACAAAAAATCTTAAATCTCCTTGTTACATGGCTTTTCACTTTATGATATATTTTAAATGTTTTATATTTATTTCAAAATTCATTTTTTTCTTTCAAGTATTCATTGATATAAACAAGGCCCTCCCACCCTCTTTTCTTGAGTATAAACCTTTTTTGCGTGTTCCCGTTTTAACTCAAATCTTGGTGCTACCGTAAAGTGGGCCTGTCGTAAAATACACGCGCTTTCTGGCTATCACATGTTTCTTATAACGCTGATATAATGAAATTAATTACTGTCTAGAAACATAAATAACCATCTAGGACCTTGTGAAGACCTGTGATCATTTTTGGTTCACTTATATTTAATTGGAACTTATAGTTAGGATTCCTTTCTGACTGGAATTAATCCATTTTTAATCGCCCGTAAATATCGAGATTAAAGATCGAAGTAACAGGTTAAAAGGAAGTATAATCCACTATTTACATTATACCTGAACTATAACTGGAAATGTATGCATAAATCCCGTTCATAAAGTCAAAACAAGGTGTACATGTATTATCTTTGGTGAACGGTATGTGTCTGTACATGTTTGCTCGGTCAGTAACAACTTCTTAGTATGGTTAAATGTTTCATATCCCTCGAAGTTTTAATAGATTGACTGAAAGACATGATACGGGAATTATTATTGTGTTTAGTAATAATAATAACCAGTAATTAACAAACCAAAACAGACGTCGAACACTAATACTGCATGGGCAACACGATTACGCTCCGTTTCCTTTTGTTTAAAGTGTCCTCTTTTAAAGTATGGGATTATGAACGGACCGTGTGTATAGAAAGTTAAGACTTTATGAAATTCAGTTACATTGTAGGCTTCTTTATCAAGTGTTCTTTAATGATAAGATGTACTTATGTTTAAAATGTGGTGATGGAATGTGTTAGCCCCTTCATTGGTACATTTTTAAAGAAATTCCACGTAAAAAAATGTAGACCAATGTTGACCGATGTCCGAGCATATATAATATTGATTCAGGTCACCTTTCCTGCCAAGTTACAGCGTCAAATGTCCACTATGAGGCGTGAAGAGTGTGGCCAATATGTGCCTAAATCCTGACTGTAGGGCTGACCCACATGTGTGTTGTATACATAATAAAATATGACACGGTAAACAGTTAACCCTTGGAGTTCAGTTAAATTATAAAAATGCGTGAAATATTCCAGCAAAAAAGTTGGTATAAACCTAACTCATGCAACGACACGGCTCTAAACAATATATGTCTTAGTTAGGTGCATTTCGTATGTCTACCGCATAAATAAATTGGTTGCATAACTAGTATGTTAACTTTCTTTTGCAGCAGTCGTCGTAATGCACTTCCAATCAAGGTCAAAGTGCGTGTGTTATTTAGCGTGTAAGATATGACCTGCGAGTAACAACAACCAAACACACGTACTAAGAATTAAAAGTGTGAGTAAGTAAATGAGTAAATATGTATATATATTTATATATATTTATAAAGCATGTGTTAGTGTGTGTAAGACGATGTAGTTAGTGTTCAAGTCGTGAAAATATTTTTATATTTTGTTCCGTTAATTTTGAAATGAAAATACTAGCGGTGTAGATAAAAAACAGAGCACATGTTGCTAGAAATTGTTGCAGACACTTGTCAAAATGGTATCTCATTCCATCAGTGGCCTATCTGCCATATGGTTCTCTACTGTACGACCGTGGCGCGTATCCCTGCCGGGTCAGCCTTTTTTACCAGATTCCACATATAAACGGCAAACGAACACAGCGCATGGCCTGGTGGGACCTGAGTCTTCAAGAAAAGTATCTCCGGTGTGCGTTTCATTGAGTTTTTATTTATTTCATGTGTTTTTATTAAAGTGTTGTGTTTGATTTTGTTTTTGTTTTTGTACTTATTTGTTGTGTTTGATTTTTGTCTTTATTGTTATTGTATTTCGCGCAGTATCCTTATTACCTTAGCTCTGTATTTTATGTTGTGGTGTAATGGACAGATTGTCTATATTCCTTCAAAAAACTAAACCATTTAAAAGTCCACCCACGGTCTTTTCTTAAAATAATTAAATTTATTTACAATTAAAGTGATCGGGAATCTTAAGTCAAAAGTGACCTACATAGAAAGGATGCTACACAAAAAACAGTGAACTTTAAAAAATAGAATCCAACCAATAGAATTGCAAAGAATGATAGCTGTTACGTGTGTAATTTCAATGGGGTATTTTCCTGCCCAAATTTCACGATAAGTTATTTACAAGAAGCACAAACTCTGATTACAATAGATACAGCCTTAGATCCTGGTGCTAACATAGTTGTGGAATCAAGTTGAATAGACCCGTATATAAGATCTCTAACTGCCTCTCTAAGTAGCCGTATATCTTTATATAAGAGACTGCTATGTTACCAATGTCACTCCGACGGCGGGCCTCTTTTAATGTTTAAATTACTGATATTAAAGTTTGATAATGCGGCCGAATATCAACCCATAGAATCAATGCTCATTTTTCTTTTCTCAAAACTCATCAAGGCACAAAGAATTTATCTATCTATCTAGTTAAATGTACTTGTATGAAATGTGAAATGTCTAGAAACAGAAGTTGAGATGTAGATGGTATAGAGGGGCGCTCTCACCTTACTGGCACCAAGCAATACATCGTCCGCCCATTATATTCCGGTGCATTAATGTTCATACAGACTGCTTGCATTCTTTGCCTTCGTACATAGTTTCATGGTCATTACATGCATGTACTTCAAGGTTCATTTAGTGTGTTCCTGACGGTGTGAGGGAAACCATTGTGTGAGTTGTACGTCGATGAATTATCATTCAAAGACCAGCGACGGTGCTCATTTTCTGTGGATTTGGTTTTGGTTTTAAGTATGACATTCTTTAACAAGGGAGCTTATTTTGACATAAACGCGATCTATCATAAGGCCATCAATTTATGTGAGTTCGATTGGGATATCACACTCGAATTCCGATCGTACTGCTGCTGTTGTTGTCGTCGTTTCCCGCTGCTGACAATGGTGCTGTTGATGACCTTAGTATATGTATTGGTAGACTTAATATTCGTATATACCGAACCAACACATAACTGAACGGTTCATTTATGTATGTCGTGAAGTAACTACTCGCAACAACGTACCAGTTTAAGAGACAAGTTTTACAAGTTTATTCAAAATACAGTTGGACATTATTTCCACGCGTATACAAATTTACATACAATAAATAAGCATACATATTTAAGCAAATATAGATCTAAATTATATCACTTTACGGCATAAAATGCAACCTATAAACAACGCATGAAATATGACAAAGTATAGACAAAGCATGAGATCATACGAGGTATTAAATAACAAACATATCATACATTTATTCTTAGTTCAAAATAGTTGTTAACAAACATTGATAAAAAAATATAAAACAGTTTCATTTTCCGAAGTAATTAGTTCAATAAATTTTAGCAATATAATTAGTGTGTTTCCATTAATATTTTTGCGTTGTATTTTACTCCAGGAAATGACATCTTGTATATTAAATTATAACTATTCGTAAGCAAAAGAATAATTACAGAATAAAGTAAACAGAGAGACCCGTCTATACCCGATATTTAGTTGTTTTATTATCACCTTAAATCAGACATGGTATACCGGTTTGACCACAGTACTACATTGCCTGACATGGTAGTACGACATTCTTGTCCAGCAGGGGTATGAGGCAGGGGGCAATCTCTGTTACCTACATGTATACTGTATCTGGTAACCACATGACTAAAACACAAAGCTACCGATGGAATGCGGCTAATTCCAGACATGCACATACATATTCAAAATATGAGAGCAAAAAGTGTGTATTTTCTTTGTGCCAAGGAACTAGTATTAACTCGGTGGAAAAAGTTATGTTTACATATTATATATGAACACTATCAAATATACTATAAATACATTTTAAAAAAATACCGTACAATTAAATCTGTTAATTCTCGAAAACAATTATTTTAAAAACAAAATGCTCGGGTCCGTAGGACTGATTGCGCGTAGTTAGTAAATGGTACTGTTGGATCACAGAGGTTTGAGAATGACAAACTACTAGTGCATGTTCACAGTAGCTCAAATCAACGATCTGACAGTCTGGTTCTTATTTCCATTATACAGTGTACCCAATCTATATAAGATATGCGCACAGTTTGAAACAGAACTACATCACGGTGAGTTATTCTCTTTCTGTGTCGTAAAACATATATTGTTTTGTATGGGGGAAATGTAAATAGTGTTTGAACACCACACACATTTTATTACAGATTTGTCACATGTTGAAAGTATGTACACGTTCAGGTTACTCTTGATACATCATGTCAGGTTCACGGCCCTCGCGACATCCATTTAGAAAGTACATGTATTTGACATACTCAATGACACTTCTTCTCTTCCGCCGTCCAATCTTCGACCCATAGACCTCTTATCAAGAGCCTTACTTCTACACTGTGCACACATTCCATGGTCCCACTTAACACCTTACCACACGCACTTAACCGGCTCTGTCCAAATAAAACTTGACTATCACTGAAAGCCTATTCACGTGTACCGTTATCGCACACCACGTGGACATTTCACACGTGTCGGTGTACACTTGCGGTACATCCTCACACCTTCGTGTCATAAACTAACAGCTTCACCAGAACAGATTAAAACAAGGATTACTAGGATGGATAAGCTGATAACATAACATTGGAATCTGCATAATACACATGACCAGTAGATAAGAAAGTAAGCTACGTTTAAAAATATTAACCTGCCCATTTAGCAGTGTGGTTTGATTGCTGGATTCATGATAATCCGCATTACATGGATTTGAGTCCCTGGCAGTTCTCAGTACTGGTTAGTTTCAAGGAAATAGTTCCTGTACACTAGGTCTCATTGACATCGCGCTGTCCGTTATTATGAAATCTAAGATACAAATATTAATTGTATTGTGACTGACAAGTCATATTTGGATGTTCAAAAGCGTCCGTACGTTAAGTCCATTTCGTCATACAAATAAGCACACGATGGAGTCCACATATAATGCAAAACTCTCTTACAACTTTTCGGAATTTAAGGGGGCTTGTGACTACAATGACATGAGAAAGGGGTCTCGGGCTGCATCTCTCAATCAAATACTCAGACTAAGTGCTGATTCTAACATTGCTGACTGTTGAAATGTTTCGTGGCGTGTTTTTTGTGCACTAAATACATATGTTTGTTTCATCTGGATTCTTTTCTTTTCAAGGTGAATTAAAGAGGATGATAAATTTGGATGATATAATGTAAAATTTTGCACGAAACATGTTCGATTTAACCCCGGTTTAATGGTAAGAAAATACAGCCCGATGCTATTAGTATACTCAACATTGGGTGAACGGTTCATATGTAGTGTAGCAAGCGCGTGGTTGTTTGTATGTTTTATTCGCTAGTTTTGAAGAAATCTTTATATTAATGTTGTTATGACATATGACCATTTCCCCAAAAAATATGCTACCTTGGAAAAAGTATGTGAAAAGAATAGAACCGGTGATAATAAAAAGAACCAAACGTAACAAATAATTTTAAAACTCCTGTTGGTGTTTGCAATTCAATGTTATGCTTTCTCGCTTAGAAAATAAACTCGAAAACTATTAAAGTATCCTAGACGTTTATATATCTATGCGCTGATCTTCCAAGCAGCTATATACTGTCATAAGTTAGTACCATGAACGGAGTAGTATGTTTTTGATAAGGCCCCAATCATTGTGCACGCGACCACTGTCATAGAACACAACACTATCCCCTTCCTTCACTTAGTTTAACTCTCATTTAATTGTTTTACTCTCTGTGTATTTACCGCTTAATATAGACCTGATGAAGTGTAAACAAGGATTAGATTAAGTGAGATAGACAGTGGAAGGGTTTAGGGTGCTTGGGTTAAAGATTAAGTAGCCCGATCCTTGGCCAGTAAGTTGATTAATACCATTAACGCTGGATGTATTCACGTTTCTTCACGCAACATGGAACACACATGGTGGCAAGGTGGCCGACTATCCTTCCCTTCCTAGGAGAGAAAAAAGGAAACACGTTTCGCAATACTGTAACTACAGCCTAACTAACTGAGTTACTAGACGCCGTATGGCAAAGAGTACAGTAACCCAACTCATTAATCAAAGACCAAGTCCAGAACAGAACCTCCCCTACTACTTGTGTACATGCCTCCAAATGCAGTTGTAACAAAATAACTGTGTACAGAGTCTCAATGGTCAGACTGCCATATGGTTAGTAAGGAGGTGGATCTTCAAAAAGAATATACAAGTTTCCCATGCTTCACAACGTCTACACATTTTTACTTGCTCGATACAAATCAATGTTAATGCATTTTTCCTTCCTGTCGAAAGGTTAAATTAAATACATGTACGAATAAACGAAAATGTAAATTTAAAACAAATATATACTATGTGACTTTTCATAGCGGATGAGACTCAGTGTTTGTTCAATATTATCAATGATCTTCATTCGAGCTGTTTATTGAAAGGTGTGTCCAAGGCAAGAATCGGCTATCCGAGTGTTTAAATTACTAGGTTACACAAACTAGTCTCAGAACCATCGACGGTTTTATTAGTTTCACCATAGATATTAACATTTTGATTTTCTAGAAGTTGCCTCGAACTAAATTGATGGTTCCAGCTAGTAAATGTACTTCATTTTACCAACAGAGAAGCTTTAAAATAAATTCAAAATCTAAAAGTTGAAATCGCCTACAAACTATACCTATTTCTACACTGCTTTTATTTCGTCGAAGATGTGTACTTGTAAAATCAAGGGTTCTAGTTGACGTCCTATCTGCTTCTTTATATAAATGTGTTTAGTACGTTCATAAATCGTTGCTGTTTTCTATAGTACTCTTCAGTAAATCTACCTATTTCATATACACATTAGAAAAAAAACTTTCTGAAAGAACTGCTCATCCCGGTTTTGGATATCAAGATCTCCAAGTCCGTCAAACATACACTTGGTACGGTTGGAATATTTAGCGATGTCATTACAAGAACAGCTGTTGTTGGCATCTCGTTGCTATTACTGATTTTATGTAAATACATGCAAATGTTGATTCTGCCTCCGCTGGTCAAACATGATTATTTCTGACAGGCGCCAAAATCTACCGTGTGTTACATGTGGTGCGTTACGTCATGCGGTGTTTATTTTTCGGCCCTCTCGTCTGTAAACGTGGCACCGGAAATTACGATATCAGTTTCCCTTGGAGTTAGCAACCATAGGGGCTTGGACATCATATGGTGAAAACCTGTCGGGTTGAAGAGCCCTTTTCGACCCCTCAGCTGAGCCAGAACTACTGCCTGTAGCCAAAATAAGATAATCTGGTACTAGAATTTCTCTCCCAGGTGACCAAAAACTGGGTGTCATATTTACTTTGTGTATGGAAATAGTGTATTTCAAGGAGTCCATAATATGTCAAACTTAATGATTTGTCTTAATTTTAGTTCTCTCATACAAAACAAATGTTTAAACTTAGAAGTTTTGGACATATTTTTTGATTTAGTTGTCTTTTATTTCTAACGTAAACCTACACATACTAAACACTAAATAATGCCAACATTTGTGATTAACCTCATTTAAGTGAATACTCTAAATAACGCCGTTTCTTTTACAAATGATCTGTTCATGTACTAAATGACAAACACAGTTGTTTAAATATGGTTCGCTCTTGTTGTCGAATTATTTGTTAAAGAAGAATATTCATTTTGGACGAAACAAATAAAATTTAATCATATTTGAAAATACTTGAATTCTAACCTGTGTAGGTACTGTGTATCTTCTTTCTTATCATCAACATGTACTTTGAAAACATAATACAAGGAGCGACACCAAATCATGTCAAACTTAATGATTTATTTTAATTTAGTAGCTTTACATTTCATTATATAAAAGTTCAACATGACAATCATAATTAATAAAACATATACAATCTATATAAATATAATACATTTTTTCATTTCAACTTCAAAACATGTACATTGTCACAATACAAACAACAGTGAACATATATACAAACATGTTGAAGCAAAATTGACAAAAACTTTTGAATAAAAAATGTTATACCATATATGATACAGAAAAAAAACAATAATCACAGAAATGAACAAGCACATGTTAAGAAATATTATGTACACTTCAAATATCACATAATTAGGGCAACCCAAGTTACTTTGCCTTTACTTGGTATCTCTGTCTATATTGTTTTTGTAAGTCTTTGTGTATGGTGGTTTTCCTGTCCTATAGTTGTTGTTATGCCACACATTCAGCATTATTGGATGCTAAGGTGTTTGTTATATATGTTGCTAAGGTGTTTGTTATATTGGTTGCTATGGTGTTCATTGTTATGCCACACATTCAGCATTATTGTTTGCCTGCTTTACAGTGTGCTGCTCAAGTAGTTCATCTATATCTGTTGTGTCAGTCACCTTCTTTTTCAGAATATCAGCGCCGTCACCACCTGCATCTTGGAGAGCTTCTAAGAGCCTCTCTTCATCTGTTGAAATATATGATGTGAAACTGTATTAGTTATACATTTGTATCTTGACATGCTTTTGTCCATTTCTTTGTCAATTCTCAATTTTGTAAAGTATAAGAATTTATATATGAGAATGTTTTACCCTTATTTGTATCACGCATTGAAACTGTTTGCAGAAGGGACACAGACCAAACTTACGGTGAAAAACGTGACAGTGTCTACACCAAAAACTATCTGTAACAATGGCAAAGGCAGGACAATATAACAAGGTTTTCTAACAACAATTGTATGTGTTTTTTCGCAATCCCTCTCTTTATGATAAGTGCACCTGATTGTAATGAAACCTATATTGCGCATACATGACTAAGTAGAAACATTCTTGAATAATGTCCATAGTTTCATTATATGCCTAACAGAAGTTTATAGGGGAAAAATATTCAG
>ENA-OREC01002184-OREC01002184.1-marine-metagenome-genome-assembly--contig:-NODE-2184-length-10608-cov-12.646662_pt1 | contig 10608 bp, 5 predicted proteins | sample MGYA00248626_ERZ508543 | MGnify/ENA primary metagenome ERZ508543 (study PRJEB26211, sample SAMN05518279) | marine metagenome | isolation source: Puget Sound, Washington, USA | host: Bankia setacea...
GCCTATTTGAGAACTAAACAACTTGGTTTGTCAGGTTAATGCTTAGTGTATACTCATAATAGGTTTAAGTAATATTGTTTACACATTTTAGAGTAATTATGTGTGTACACTTATTGAAGTAAAATAACGGAAGTTGATAAACAAGAGTATCTCACACCTTCACATAGGCTACCCATAGAACAGTCCAATGCCATTATTTTACCTAACCTATTGCAAAATTATTTCGATTAGAATAAGTTTTACAATATATATAGCGTATCTTATTGTTTGTTCAATAACTTCAAATCTTGGAAGCTTATTAAACCACCTTTTTTTCCCTGGGACCAGAGGACACTTAGCATATTGCCCGACGAAGTTTTAATATGATTTGAACTCACGCCTGATGGGACATTTCAGCTACACGTCTGACAAGCTCACAACAGATTGAACTGCGTCTGCCAGTGTTGCATTAGTTTACCAATTTCCAATGTGGATGCGGTGCTGTGTGTTTTAATTGATACTTATTTACAGATTTCGCCTTTAGTTAACCGTCAATACCAGGCATGGTTCTTGGACAATCCAATCTAACTGTTCGGACTTTCGAGGAAAGTTCTGAGAAAAGTGCCACTTTCTGTCTCGTGACCCTTCACCCGTCTACTAACAACAATAACTCTTATTAGATCTCAGAGAACAACGTATAAACAGAAGCCGAATGATTGTCTGATATGAAAAACAGCTCAAAGGAGTGGGTTCAAGTAGTTTATACGTTGTGGGGTATCAGTTATCGCTATGATCCCTGAGACACACTCCTGATACATCTCACATCTAACTCATATATATTACTGGTGTACGACTGGTGTTGATTATGGGCTGCAGCTAATTAACCATACAACCAAAAATTGGCACGGAATCTTTATGTACACTAGTCTGGCTCCAGGGCGAACAATATGCCCTATCCTGATCTATCTGATGCGTTCTTTTGGTATCAGTTAAGTCAGTTTCTCTCTAACCCGTCTAGATTATCCATATGGAGTATGGTTAAAGCGAAACTGTTTCAACTCATTTCTTTGTTTGGTACCATTTATGTTAGTTTGGCCTTTACCCTTACATATGGTATATATAGTACCCGTATGGGACATGTATTTTCTGCATAGGTTGATTACACGAACAAGTACCTGCTGTACGAACTGATTTGTTTCCACAGGTTGTGTGTCTTACTGACGCAATGATTATCGACTAAGAAGAAAATAATGGCCCAAATTTACCCATGTTCTCCGTTCAACTTTAGTTATCTTTTATTAGTTTGCTAAATACGACTATAATTACAACACATATAGACCCATACTGTGTAATTTACATCTTTTCTCCTAGATTCTCTCTGGAGTACGTGTAATCGTTAAACATCAAACTTTCTGGAAACGTATGCCAGCGAAATGTTTACAATTGTTTTCCCTGGGTGCGAGATGATTTGGGTCAGATATCACGCTTTCGTCTAACAGTTACAGGCCTTACGTAAATGGTAATGCTGTTGATTCGTTATGTTTTTTTACGTTGGGTGAATGTGTAATCAAACATTGGGAAACTCGAACCACGTTACTTGAACTGGCTGCAAACGTTGCCCAAATTTGTGACCTGACTTTTGTAAAGTTGAGGCGATTTTGAAACAATGAACCATTGATGTTGTTCTCTGCGACCGACCATTGAGACACGTACGCCAATCAGAAAAGTCAGTTTTGAAAAATAGGTGTTCCAAAATGTGACAAAACTGTTAGCAAAACGGGTCTTGTATTACCTAACGTTGTTAAACTCTGGATATGCTACCATAGTTTGAGACACGTAAGCCAATAAGAAATATATGGTTGAAAAAGTTGGCCGTTTGCTTCAGTTTTATCTTATTTGTGGAGAATCTTGTGTATATTGTATAATTTTATTTAATGCGATACGTCAGTTGGGCCACCGGTCCTAAATGTTAAGTTGTTAAATAATATGTTTGGATATATTTAAGTTCACACCGACACAACATATGGAGCCAAACAGTGTGGGTATTGAGAAGACGTTGTTGTGCTATCTATAATCATACTCATGCCACATTGTGTCCAATAGATGACATACATGGCAAGCTTGGCGTGCAGTGGCTCGGTCCTTTTCATGGGACCATTCGGGCTGGCTCAGCTGACCTAGCTCCGAGAAACTTAGACAACTATCAAAACATACTAAACTGTTCAAAACATGGAGGAAATATTAGATTAATGGCGTGCTTGTGAAACTTGGGTCGCTATTTAACATCACTTAACGAATCATAGAATACTGATTGGTCTAGCGTCTGTACCTTTGAAGTCTTTAAGATTCTACTTTGTTCACTTTGTAAACAGACTCATGGGTTACTGACATGGAAATAATCTTCACTACTAGGGGTCTATAAATTACCAGCTCGTGTATGTACTTGTATTTATTATCTAAAAGCAAGAAAGTCACTGTATATACATGTTGACACGTGTATACACTACTACATCAAAACCCAATTGGAAACTTACAGAAAGAAAAAAAATATAAAAAAAACAAAAAAGTAATCCACTCTAAAGTAGGTAGTAAGTAAACACTCTTGTCACTACAACAAAAGTCAATTGAAAGCTTGGAAAGTATGGCAACATTCCCACTGTAAGCTTAGAGCCCCAGTAGATACACCGGTAGTTCGCTGGGGGTGCATGCGAAATGATTCTAACTGCTATTGTATAATGCAGCATATAGGACCCAACTCTCATCATTCATCGCTTACTACTTGTGAGTGGAACTACGGAGGCTTAGGTACTTGTAGCTTTTCAATACTGGAGCAAGGATTGATAAACAGAAGAGCTAGGATATATAGATAGATAACTACAGGCTATATAGATAGTTAGCTAACTACGCTCTGTTGAATGCAAGATCCATTAACATTCCTCCCTCTCGCATGAACATACACTTCACTCTACCTTAGTTATAACAACATACGATAGCATCAGAAAACAAGCTAACAATTTGTCAGAATAATTACACCTATAGCTTTACATGACAGTGCACGTTACTAAACTACAGCTTAATTATTACTGGAGGTTTTTGAACCCGACTTTTACAGAAAATACGAGCATGCCATCATAAAGACATTATATTCCTTAGAACTGAAAGAAAAAACGCCCTGAGCAACAGACCAATCATACAGTGATCTCTTAATACGTTAATACAGGTAAATTATACATCAGCTGCTGTACTTTTTATGTATGTTATATTATTTCAAAACTGTAACACACGTTGTTGTGGTGTACATGTTACAGTAATGATTGTACACATCAGATATATGCCAAGGTAATCTGCTTTGTCTATACTCGACCAGGTGCAGTATTATGGTAAGTCTTGTTTGTTTGATAAATGGTAGGTTCATATATCAAAACAACTGACAGTAGTTTATTATTTGACAAATTTGCAAAAAAAACGGGCGAATAATCTAGCTGACGAGAAGTTTAGAGATGTTTCCAATACGAACCGTTTACCTGTGCTGGCTAATTATTTAGACATCATACTAATTGAATTACCGTCTTGCTTTAATTGTTGTTCTCTCGCTATTAAAACAGTTCAAATTGTCTCAATAGTTCTACAAAGTTCTTAACAACTACACTTAAGTAAGCATTCCCACTTCGAGAGAAATAACGTTTAAGAGGTAATGAAATTAGAGAAAAGCGAGTTATAATAGAATTAATTACACTTACCAGTGCATCAAAGGGCTCCGGTTTATCCATGTGTGCTATAGTGTCTCCAGTGAGAGAAAACAATTACAAATGACGTGTATTCAAAACGAAAGTTCAAGACTCGTGCCACATTTGAAACCGTATAAAGCTTATTTACATATTTGTCACAGACGAGCTATAATTCACTGATGATCTTGTTCTCACAGCTTGTAATATAATGATGCGTCCCTAAAGCAAGAGAACCTGGTGTTGATGTTGGTGCTTTTTAGCTGGCAGCTTATCTCCAATACTCTCCGTGCTTCGCATATAGCGTTTTGTATAGGAGAGCGTTGATGTCAATTAGATGAAGTAATTAACATAGATAACGCACAAGCAAAAAACCTAACAGACTAGTATAATCATCAGCAGCAGTACCAACGCACTAACTAGCTCACTGGTAGCCCGGTCTAAGTGTATTAGTATATAAAGCATTGATAACCTGATCCTGGTGTTTAAACGCTACTGTTGGTTATAGTCTGTACCGCCAAATCAATGATGTATAGACGGCTCTACGATACTGCATGTCAACAAGTAGTGCAGGACTTGGTTCCAATACTACATATACTGGGTTGAGAAGTTCGATTCTGGCTGTCAACTATCAGAGTTCATTATATTCAACACACACTACTCTTTTGAAGTATGATGCATATAAATGTACTAATTGTTTAAGACAAGTTACATGGTGAATCGGTGGATAATAAGTCATGTCGATAGAATTCAGGTAATCATCTTCGAGGTCTTGAACATTCAGGTATTTATTCAATTCCATAGGATGCGTTAATTAGATCCTTAAACATGTACACATCCGTGTTACTTATTTCGAAGAGCTGTTTCAACTAATATAAGTGTGTGTTTTTTTACAAAATTATGGAATCAGTGTTATATAAGAACTAAGCAATTAGTACAATACCCATGACACATTGCACATGACATTGCCCAGACAACGAGTGACAAGTCAAGCTGTATATATGAGCGTCAGATTCGCTTACCGCACCGTCAGAAGTGTGAGGGCTCCGTCTCAATATTGACAGAATAAAGCCAGTTATGTTACAAACGATGACTTTCTTTTATATATATATATAGAGAGAGAGATAGACAGATAGACAGAGACCTAGTTATCATTTGATTTTTTAAATTCTGATTCTATAGGAATGGTGTGACATTTATAACAATATATGCAGTCCTTTTGCAAAATATGTCATCATAGTTGTAGGAATTTTAATCCAATTTTGTTTCGGATGTTTCTTATTTTTAGTTTATACTTATTTATATTAGTCAGATTATGAAGCATGTAATGTCTGCTTATGTAAATCACGCTTGATTTAGTTCATCGACCCAACAAGTACTTAGCAAGGAGGGTAAAGTCTCTTACTCAACGGGCTCACGACTCACCGATAAAGAGTCAGACGCGCTACCAACTGTGCCACACCGCCCCTGTCTTCCTTTTGGATATTCCTTCTATAAAGAGTCAGACGCGCTACGAACTGTGCCACGCCGCCCCTGTCTTCCTTGTGGATATACCTTCTATAAAGAGTCAGACGCGCTACCAACTGTGCCACGCCGCCCCTGTCTTCCTTTTGGGTATACCTTCTATAAAGAGTCAGACGCGCTACCAACTGTGCCACGCCGCCCCTGTCTTCCTTGTGGATATACCTTCGTAAAACAGTGTATAGTAGTTTCTTTGAATTGTGCACCCAATGCAAAGACACATACACCAGTAGTAGGGAGTGAAACATATCGGACAAACGTCAACTAGTAACGCTAGATCATGATATCACAAGAAGAGGTTTCGAAATTTAGCTCAATGGTAAGAGCATTTATTGCTGTTTAATCTGTCACACACGTATCTGTTTCCCCATAAAAGGAAGCCAAACTATGTTAAGACTGACTGTATCGAGATTCGAGACAAAGTTATACGACTTTAACTCTTTCTGTACGGCATTGCGTTTTACAATTTCGCTCCAATCTTTGCGATAAGTAAACAAAATCTATATCAGACGTCATAAATGTAATTTGGTAACTGTAACTTATCCATCAATCAATGGGCGCACAATTCTCTCCTCCAAGTCTCCCGGAAAAAAGGCAACGGGATTAGAAGGTCAAGTGGGGAAGTTATTGTCCACAGTGGGAGAGAGAGGGTGAGCGTGAACAAATGAACTCTATCCTATACTCCATCAGTCGGTCATCGACGTAGCGTGTCCTCTCACAACACACTACATGCGACACGGGAATTACTACGCTGAGCTGGAATACCCGCACTGTAACCACGATCACATACGTGTTACATTGGATATTGCCTTTTATAATAGCATCAGAAATGCGTGCATACATGTATGTCACATGTGTGATAGATGTAAGCTATTCAAACTGTGGCCGAACTCGCTTATCGGCTTCCTAACACCAGTCTTACCAATATCGTCCAATATGTTCGACTCCCGTTTGAATTCTTCAACTTCGTTCTGTTTCAACTTTAGTCTGAGACGTCCTTCTTCTGCATGACTCTCTTTTCCTTACAGACAATGGTGATCGTTTAGATAAACAACTGGAGCCTGTAAACAAATGGAGCCTGTAAACAAGTGTGAGCCTGTAAACAAGTGTGAGCCTGTAAACAAGTGTGAGCCTGTAAACAAGTGTGAGCCTGTAAACAAGTGTGAGGTTACGCTTGCATTATAGAGATAATTGTCTGTACCAAAAGTAGACACTGAGACTTAGAGAAACACTACATAACAGTATTTTACTGGATGACAAATTGATAATGTTTTGATTAAAGCATTTCATTGATTAACTAAGATAAACAAAATAGTAACTGAAAAAAATGTGTTCTGTCGTACCAAAATAAATAAATATTAACATTGAAGAGATAAATAAATAGATCCACACAACTGAACATGTATTTTAATGAATTAATGAATGAACGAACGAACGAACGAACGAACGAACGAACGAACGAACGAACGGAAGGACGGACGGACGGACAGACGAACAAACGAACAAACGAACTAACAAATAAATAGCAACAAATATGTAATTAATGAATAAACGAATACAAATATTTTTCGCAAAAGCCCCATCAAATGCTCCAGTTGTTTACTTGAACAAGAAACGTTATCCTCATTTATGACAGTGAGTGCCTTGTGGCGCGGACATATAGGTCCGTGACAGATTGAAGTTTTTCCATACAATACAAACGTTATTTTTTTAATTAAAAGTAGCCTCTATTACTTGTTAAAATTATATATTAACTTTTTTTCTTTCAATCCATTTCTTAAGAACTCTTTAAGAATATTTTGGATGATAAATTACTATAAAATCAAACTGACATCGAGCAGCCTTGATGACGAATAGGGTGTCTATCCGAGTACTAGTACCTTATCCGAAACTATATACACAAGTTAAAGCCACACCCTTCAGGTAGCCTCAGTGTTTATCGGCGAATCTAGTAAATTCCGAAACCGACTAATTTCAATTTCTTTGCATTTCCTTCTTCGACCGGAGTATTTTACAACTTTTACAGACATGGTAAGTACTTATAGGTGTGTAGTATGTTAGAAAATGGCATAGTTAACCGATTGATGAGTGAAAACGTGACAGGTGTGCTAATTGGCAATTTGGGATGAGTGGGGAAGTTGTCAAACTGGTACACTGGGTGTGTAGGCATTGTTCAGGTGTTTTCGAAATACTTCTTTTTAAATCAAATAAATAACATACATTAGTTTGTGCAATTTATGTAGTTTTTATGGAAGAGAAGCTTTGTTTATGTACTATAATGTAGGTGACAGAAGTCGAATTGTTAGCTACCTACACATTGTTTACATTTGGTTTAGTGTGAGTCAATACGGGTACATGCATGTGACGTATACATGTCTCATCATATATATAAGTTAAGAATCAATTTGAAGAAATAGTTCCATAACTAGCCATGTTTCTTCTGTGTACAACATGTTAAAACAACTTAATGCAAACAAAATCATTTTAACGGCTTGAGCAAGCTATCTTTTGGGGCTGCCTTAAGGGCATTTTTTATATTATTCCAACTTTCTGTTCTTATTTCTCCGAATGAAGCACTCCTTGGTTCTGTTGCTAAACTTAATAACGGATGCTGTTTATAATCAATGTAATCCGGGAATAACTGATAATGCATTGCTCAATCTAATTATCTTGATTAACTGCTGATCATGGCCAGTTCATGTTAGGAGATATAGTTTGATACACAATGACTTTCCCGTACTAGCACCGTTACAAGCAGTCTGAGACTCTTTATTGAATCATGCAGAAAACATCATCATTCATGTCTCTTGCAATTCCGAAACTGTTCCCTATTTGGTATTTCATTGAGAGACTTTACTAGTATTTAATGAACCTGTGGCATGTTGAACTCTAATTTGCCAGCTATTGATAATCTAGTACCGCAATGCATGTAATGTCACAAACATCTGAGTGTGTAAGATTAAAGGATATTTTTAGCTTGGCTGCTTTAAGAGAAAAAATTAGAGGTTATTTTCATATCATTTGCTTCAGAGTCTGCATGATTGTTCAACAAGAACCATTGATATATTCCTGGACAGCTTGTGTCCATTCTCACATGGTTGACATGTTATTTTTCCAAAGTAATTCTTAAAACTTGCTGAAACTTGACATCTGAAAGATGTCTAGAGATCCATCTCATTTAAACAGTCATTCCTTGTTTGAATTTAGTTATGAATTATATGATCTTAGAAGCAAATGGGACATTGTTTGTAAGGAAAGTGTTTATCAGTGAGACACTGTTTGTAAGGAGTGTTAACAAGTGAGAACTGTTTCTAAGGAAAGTGTTAATCAGTTTACTTAATTTAATAATGTCTTACTATTTCAGGCACCAGGAATTACACTTAACGGTAAACAACAAGCAGGTAAACATCATTTCTTATTATTTCATTATTATACACTGTTACAACCATATATAGTACCACATTGTTAAGTGTCTCTGTGTCCATTTGTACGGTTTTGGTTTGATAGTGTCATCAGTCATTCAGTGTGTGTGTGTGTGTGTAAGCCAATCAACTGGTACGAACATTTTGACAGAAGAATTTTACTCTCCACTTTGACATTGATAGAGTTCTTTTGCATTAAATTCTCGAGGACTGATATTTCAACAAGGTATGATACACTGACCAAATTTGTAGATCATGATTTCCACACCTATAAGGTATAACTAGTAGTTTCTTGCTCAAGGAAACAACAGGAGCCATATGAAAGTAATTATTCTCTATTTCAGAATTAAAGGAAGCCTTTATCATCTATGACAATGATGGTGATGGCAAGGTGAACCGTGATCAGGCCACACAAATCATCCGCAGTGTTGCCATCAGCCCAACAAATGAAGAACTAAACGCTATGTTGGGAGACCGTAAGAACATTGTTTCTTATTCTTACGTCAAATGTTTTACGAAAAAATCATTATTCTTCCATTAATACTGAAACATTGATCATAAAATGTTACATGTATCAGTGATTAATGAGCCAATTGTGTTCATGTTTCTTACCATGATCCTTGTAACATAAACTTGTACCATAACATTGCATGTGAAATTCTGAACCGAACAACCTTTTTCTTGACCCATCGTAGTCAGGGATTATTTTTTTCCCAAAATAGTCTAGAATTGGAATCCACAGACAGGACCTTCGTTTTCATGTTGGCTATGTTGAATATGTAAGACTAACTCTATAATAGTTCCTCATTTACGAATAGTTTAACAAAACCCTGTACGTGTTACTAATGTACATTGTATAGTTATTAAAAGTTATTGTTAATTTCAACAGGTGACCGATTATTTTCACTCAATGAGCTACAACAAATCATCCAGGCAAAAGCCCCACCCATGGAAAGCAGAGAAAGTTTATTAGATGCCCTCAGAATATTTGACAAGGATGGTAATGGTTTCATTGATGCCAAAGAACTGCGCCATGTGCTCGTACACCTAGGGGAGAAATTGAAGGACGATGAGGTGGATGAGTTATTGAGAGAAGTGGAAATCAACGGTGATAACCAGATCAGTTACGAAGGTAAGAACGGAATCTCAGTTGGGTTTTATTCTTGTCAGTTTAAGATAAGCATAAACATCAAAACTTTCAATTTTCAAAAAGTGCTAAGTATTGACTGTTCAATTTCAACCAAAAAGACAGCCCTGTTAACTGTAAATTTGGAAATGTTTACATCTGAAAAGTATCACTAAATTGACCCAGTATTAGCCGTTATTTGGATTGTTTGTATCTTTTTGAATTTTCAAACAGTTTTTTTACTATTTCCAATGGTCCAATACTGAGATGTACACTTAATGGGTTATTGTTTATATTTCAGATATGGTTCGCACAATTGAATGCCTCAACTAGGAGAGAGTTGTTGGCAGTCACAGTTGCTCGTTTGTCATTCCATTTATTTACATGTTGCTAGGGGAGACAGCGCACATTTAACATGTCAGCTTTATAGACTTGTGTGTATGCATAGTGTAACTTTGTACTAACACAGCATCACAGAGAACAAAGAATTAACGGATCTGCCACAGACTCTGTACCACTACAGCAAAAATGTCTACAAAATGTACAACTGTTTCTTATGCAATTTTATACATGAATTAGGGGCCAAGTATTTATTGAAGTAAAATTAATGTAAACATCTGTCTAATCTTCTTAATAACTTTTACCCAGTGATCTTGTGTTCTCTTATCTCTGAAGAAATATCCATGATCATTATTTGACAAAAAAGGTTCAATCCAGACTTAATGATATGTTTTGTATTTTTTTGCTATTTTTTTTATTGTTTTGCAAGAAGCTTCTATTTTCATGCATAATATATATTAAGGACACTAGTAGATGTGTTTCCATTGCAACCATA
>ENA-OREC01002185-OREC01002185.1-marine-metagenome-genome-assembly--contig:-NODE-2185-length-10607-cov-12.300190_pt1 | contig 10607 bp, 12 predicted proteins | sample MGYA00248626_ERZ508543 | MGnify/ENA primary metagenome ERZ508543 (study PRJEB26211, sample SAMN05518279) | marine metagenome | isolation source: Puget Sound, Washington, USA | host: Bankia setacea...
TGAACACTTTAAATGACACGTAGAACATGAACACTTTAAATGACACGTAGAACATGGACACTTTAAATGACACGTAGGACATGAACACTTTAAATGACACGTAGAACATGAACACTTTAAATGACACGTAGAACATGGACACTTTAAATGACACGTAGAACATGGACACTTTAAATGACACGTAGGATAGTACTTCATAAACAGTATTGTGTAACGAGTTCATACATACTAGTACTGGAAGTTTTAGATGTATACGTTCCGGTGAAATCACGCGATCCAATGGTTTCCGAGAATACAGGCGAGCTGTATATGACCCTTGACCTTTCGTCGGCATGGTACTTTGACAGTTCTCCGTCATGCTCGTCTGCATCTGAGCCGGAACTTGAAGTAGACTCTGGTCCTGACTTATTGTCGTCACGTGACTGTCTCGGATCATCGTCGTCGTCCGATGACTCGGGTGACGGTGCGCCTTCTCTCTCGGAACGTTTATAACGGTGTCTTTTGTCGATGTCATCAGACCGCTTTCGTGTATACACTCTCGTGGGTGCGCTATTGGCTGGCGCTGTAAAATAAACATGAAAAGGGTTATGATTTGCTGTATTACAAATAAGCAAATTGACAAACAAATAGCAAATAAAAACTGTTACAACAACAGAACTGATGGCTAAGTTTGAGACATTTGGGAAGTTATCTGTACTTGACAATGTTGGTAGTTTCTTTGTTCATACATTTTGGTATTACTTACTTCTCCGCCTTCTAACAACGGATACGCATGATTGCATGTATTTCCTTGGCAACAGGTTGTCATCATCAGCATCGTCATCGCTAGAGTCAGTTGACCAGTCAGACGCTCGATTGAGTCGCGTCGTGTTCTGAAGACCCGACGTAGAGGCCCTTTCATCATCCACGTGGTAGCCTATAACATAAGTAGATACAGGTAACCTAGTGTTTTAGACATCATGAGTAAAAACTAGTTTAATGTATAATATTCTTCCTTGGCCGTTTGATATAGTTTAACACTAAAATGTTTATTTGTTTATTCAAAATGCTTTTTACAAGGGTACATGTACTTACAAGAAGCTTGGAGTGCATTTGGAGTGACGTTATCACGCGATGAAACGGTCTTTAGAACAGCAGTCCATGCTATGGTTGCAGCAGACGAACTGTATCTCACATGTGACTTCTTTTTGTCGCCAGGTGACTGTGTCGGGTCGTCGTTGACGGGAGACTCTGAAGATGGCGCCCCTTCTCTTTCGAAACGTTGCTGTTTGTGAGCGCGTGTTACCCAAATGTCATCCGAATCAACATTAGAAAGCTGGCGCTTCAGCCCGCTCGTGGTTTTGGTGTGTGTTGGTACTGTAGAAGAAAACGTCGAGGGTTATCGCTCTACAAACGATGGACCACGTGTTCGCATAAACAGAAACTGTGATTAGTACACGGGGGACCGGTACGTGCCTATTATGTGATCGCATTATATATAAAATAAAACACATCCAAGTTCCGCACACCAAATCATAACAACAAAACACATTATAAGTGTACATTTTTAAAATAATATAACAATGACATTACTTGTGGAATAGATAAAACGTGGTGTGAGTTTCAAGTACGGATCATGTGCAACGAATTCAAAACTATAATCACCTTGTCGCCTTCTGACAACTGGTACGCATGCTCGGCGTCGCGTCCGAAACGGGACGTCGTCATCGTCATCATCGGAGTCCGTTGCGTCATGTGACGACGTGCTGTTATCTTTAACGTTGCACAGACCAGACGTGGAAGGCCGTTCATTGTACACACACTCTGAAATCAGATTTGTTTTTAAGACAGGGATTCGATGATGTTGATTTTGAGGTAAAAATGTAAGCACGTGTGTATAGGTTAACAGGATTCAGGTGTCTACTTGAAAAGTGATTAAGTTAGAACAGTTTGAAGAGACAACTGACTTCAGCTTGATGGCCATATCTCTACTTTATGAAATTTCAGTTTGTGTCAATTCTTTATACATACTTGGTGCAGACGAAACCGAAGGAACAGTAGTGTTTGACGATGCAGAGGTTACAAGGAAACCATTACTGCAGACGACCACATCAATACTCGTATCAGAAGTCGGTGTATTGTCGGCGTTGGTGCCAAACACCGCACCAGCTGCGTTCTTGTCGTTAAAGACGATCGCAAGCTCGGGGTCAACGTGATTTTGTGACCTTTGACCTGTGCCTGTAATGTCTGTTCTGGTGCCAGATCCCACACTGGAACCCAAACAGAAAATATTGGAGGAGATTATAAACGGTCAAAATAAGAACAAATATTTACTAGCGTGACTGATTACTTTAGTGACGGTAGAAGTAGTACGCATATGCAATCTTCTATTTCAATACGTCATTCTCTTGTAATAAAGAAGCACTATTTGGAAATAAAAAAGTGGTGTGTTTGACATGTTGGTTTTATTATCAGGTTCAAAGATGGAACACATGTTTAGACAGTTAGCATGTATATGTACTGCTTGTATATATGTAGCTGAGATGTGAGCGGGTGTACACTTTGTGATTTATCTAGTGTATAAAACAGGTTGGTCCTTGAACACAGGTGGTCTTTTCTACGAGGTTTCACTGTACATGTTATAAACACCAAAGAGTCTTAGTATTGATCACATGAACGGTGTGCGTGAATAAGTTAAGAACGTTAATAAAGTAGATTTAATGTTTGCAGTCACGTTTGTCAGTAATACATGTAGTTTAGTATTTATTAGACCACATATCCTGTCACTGTTCAGAGAATTGCTAAAGGACAGATTGACCGAAACAGTGGCAGAAATGAAACGACATGAAGGAAAGATAAAACGTAGTGTTTAATTTGAAACCTAGATTTAACTGATAATCGAAAAGAAGTGTTCAACAGTAGTATGTATACTCTGTATTGTTCTCCTATTTGCATGGAGAGTTTAAGAAACGAAGCAAAAGAAGAACCGAAGAACGTGAGGTAAGCGAGGAGCATGAACCACTATGACATACATTTACGCATAAAGAATTAATAATTATAAAGTGCTCTATTTAAGTAACTGTTGTCTACGCTAAGTCATCGGTGAAAATATAAACGGCCCGTTCGGACTAAATACAGAAAAAAACATAACGAGTTTTTGTAAATCAAATAAAGCGCGCCGGACTCGTAATGGGTGAGTGGTAAGTTCGAACACTATCAAAGGCTCCTGTTGTTTCCTTGATCAAAAAACTTTACCCGAATTGGTCAGTTCCGGTTGGTTGCAGGGGTGGATTCGAGCGTGATTTCCCTATCAAGCTAAATAAATTGAGGGTCTTATGGTAGATTGGCATTTATATAAGATTAGCCCCCTCGTTAAATAACAACAACAACAACAAAAACAAACACTAGGAAATATGTACACGGTAGATCTACTTTACGCGAAGACGCTGGTAATATTGTGCTGTTTTCAACCAGAAACTTTAGAAAACATATGAATTTAGCAATGGGTGAATGATTAAATAATTAAATGAACGAAGGAAATAATCAATTAAGCAATGAATGGATCGACGAATGAATGATTGAACGAATGAATTGATGGAAGAAGAAATAATGAAAGAAAGGAAACAATCTATAACTTACGAATAAAATGAACTCAATGTATGCGATTTTATGAATTAATGAACGAAAAACTGAGCAAACAAACAATTAATTAATTAAGGAGAACGTGTGTGAGTTAAATGAATAAGTTAATCATAAACAAACAAAGAGATTGAAGCGAAACCACCAATATTCGAAACAATTATTTCTTTTTTCTTCTGATAGTGTATGAATGTTTTGTAACGATAACTTGTACATGTAAAAAATCTGTATCTGTATCTGTGTGTTACGTAATTCTGTCAAAATTGACCATTACAATGAAATAAAGACATTCGAAACAAATAAATAGATCTTGATAAACAAAACGTCACCTATTTACCTGTCATCAGTTATACTAGATGGTTCTTTTGTTTGACTTTGCATCAACTGTTTAGTTCTAATTTATAATGAGCGTATGTTATTGAGAGCGAAAAAACGCGTCTCTTCGTAAACGGCGCATTGTAAATAATGTTGCCGTTGTCAACAGTGACGTCACGACGTCAAACATGGTGTACATATATCCGGATATGTATGACGTCCGGGTTGGAAGAAGTTGTGTTATGTGTCGGTAAACAGGGGGTCGTTTTATTAAACTTCGTACGCACGTTTTTATCGTAGGAACTTCGTACGCACTTCTTACGAAGTCGTAGGTGTTTTATTAAAATATTCGTACGAAGTTTTCCTCTACGAATTCGTAAATTTACGAAGATTTTCCACGAAAGGCAAGTACCTATCGTATATCTTCGTAGGTGTCATGGCGGACATTTAAATTCTCGCTTAGATACGTTTTTGTCAGTTTAATCTAATAAAACATTATTTAATCGCTATAATTTTCGCACAAAGTGCCGTAACTAACTCCAACATTGTCTGTACTAACAGTTGAGCGGCGTTTTTTTCTCTGACGTACCGGAAATACAGGAAATCTGCCCCTCCCGATCTATTGTTCTTTAATTGTTTACAAGCGCACTCAATTTCCGCATGACTTATTTCACTTTCTAATTCATTAAACATAATTTGTAATTCACCATTTAAAAACCTTTCATTGAAACTAAGTACATCTTCATTTGGTTGAAAAAAATTGTTGATTGTGGGTCATTTACTGCACGAAAATACTCTGCAAAACGTTGCGTTGATATATTTGGTTCAATCGTACCCTGACATGTAGTTGATGTTAATAGTGACCAATACTCTTTTGCATTTTTATATCGCATATCTTCTAACTTTCTTGTCTGTGAGACATTATACGTGTACCTTGTTTGTCTAATCAACGGTTTATACTGTGATCTTGCATTTTCCATATCTTGCCTGTTTAAGTCAGAATGATCTTGTTTAAAATTGTTTAAGTTATTGTTAAATGTAAGTTTTGATTTTTTGCATTCATTGTCGTACCAGATATTTTTATTTTTAACAGCATCCTTATCACTTTTCTTTCTTACATTCTTTTTAAATAATGGTTTACAAACACTGCATTATATCATAAAACTGATCAAGGTTGTTATCAATGTCTACTGTAGATCGAGCGTCTTTCATGTCATTGCTAATTAGTTGTAATCGATTTTGAAATTGTTCTCTACCTATGTTATTTAAAAACTCAGCCCTATTATCATTGTTCCATTTGTAACTAAGTAACACAGATTCAAGATCAGTCTCTTCATAACTTTGGTTTACATTATCACCATTGCTTTGTGATTCTGCACCACAACACAATGATCTGTTAAAATGGTTGGTTGACATACACACAACTCACGAATATACTGTAACAGTTCATGGTTGCATAACACATAGTCTACCATCTACTACCAGCATGTAAAATCACATGATACCCGTGGGTCTCCTGCACGACCATTCATAATACGCAAACCTGTAGACTAATAAGTAAAGACATCGACACTTCATTCACTGCTATCGTTTAACCAAGATTCTGTTAACATAACAATATCGTGAGAATTAAAAATAGATTTAAGTTCCAAATCGTTTATTTTATTATATGAGCGTCCCACTAAGCCTTCTATGATCAGTAAACAAAAACTAATGCCACTAATTATCTCCTAACCCCTCACTTCCATCTCTACTCGGCGAACTGCGTATCGCTTTCTCGGGTTTTCCCCGTATACTATGTATAGATTCACGTGCACTATCCCCTGAATTCTCCGCCTGGTTTGTTTACCTCTAATAAGGGGCCAACGTGTTCGCCGGACCGGTGTCAAACTTGGTCCATTATGATTACCTTTTCACTTGTTACACCTGTTACACCTGATTTTACCCGTGTGTATGTTTTGTCACGTGACTGTCCACTAGCGATGTTTACGTCTACCGATTGCGCGGGGGCGTGTCCTACACTGGGCACAGTAAATACACTGTTTTGTGCTGACTCATCAATGTCAATCAATGTATTTAGTGGGTGTCTGATTTCGGCCAGGTTATATCGAATAATAAGGTAATTGGGTTGTAAACGATTCAAGTATGTTTTCACTTTGTTTACTCTCTATAAACTTGAATCAAACCTTGCCAGAAAGCTTATAAGGCATCGGCCAATACATTTATATATCGACTTAAGCCGAACGATTAAATATGTATGTGGTTCCCTGGTATTGTCAAAAATATGATTTTTTTTATCTGTGTTGAGTCTCTAACAGACACATGTATTGAACTATCTAAGGCAACTGGTCAACAGCCTGTTTTCGGGAGATTCAGACATGTCTTACAGTTCGTAAACCTACAATATATTTATTATAAGGAAGAATCAATCCCTGAACCAATCGATATATCAAACAATCAATCGATCAATCACCAAATTAAGCAATTCAATAAATCTATGAAATCAATCAATCACATCAATCAACAAATCATTCCAAAGTTAATCAAATAGAAAACAACTCTAGATCTACTAGAATCTATAAGTACATGTAGAAACTCATCCTAATGTGGGATGTTACATACGGGTATCTATGACGTTTGATATTTATGTACAGCAAACCTCTTCACACATCTTCCATGGAACAGGATCAAGAATGAATTCGAGTTAAAAGCTTACCCTAGAAAATAATCTTGGTAAAGTGTATGTATAGATTGGGTATTGTTTCAGACAATGGATGATCAGGATGTCAAATCAATTTTTGAAAGAAAGTAAAATTGACTAAACTATTAAAATTGCTTACTTCATTGTTTATTCTACTAGAATATATACTTTTTTTTCTTCAAACACTCACTTACAATTATAATTGAACAGAAAATAAAACACTTGTTTTACAGATATAGTAAGATAGCCGAACAACAGTCTCAAGATATGAGAATGCTATTTGTGACCATTTTAAAAGTATTATCTACAAATCTAATGTTTAAACCTTTAGTGTGCTACATGTTTTATAAAGTGGTAGTAATGTTATTTTGTTACTACCAGTCCATGTATAAAATAATAAAACAAAAGAAACATGTTTGTAGATGTGTTGTTATTAAGATAATGTATGTAAGGGAAGTAACCGAAAAACAAATGTATGTAGAGTCGGGTAGAGTGTTTTAGATTTTCGTCACGTGACTAATCCGTTTCGATTGCATCCGGGTTACTTTTTTACGAATAAGAGCAGAATTCAAAACGAAAATGGCCCAATACCATGTTCCCGACCCAGAAGATCTCTTGGAGTGTCCCTATGATCGTGTTCATATGGTCAGAGCCAAGCGCTTCCAGTATCATCTCATGAGATGTCGAAAGGTAACCCCAAACGCATTGCCATATTTAAGTTGCTCTCAAATTAAGTAGACTCTCAAAAACTGCAACTTTCGTTCTTATTATTATTATAAGTTAAATCAATTGAAATAAATCACGAGGAAGGAACATGACATGCAATTATTTCATTGCTTAACAAAATTAATATAATAATTTTAGTAAACAAACAGTTGTGAGATCTTGACAATAACATGCAGACAGATCCATTCAATCACTTGTATCCCCGTCTAGTGGGTTTTCGACGGATTAAGCGGTTTTCGAGTGATTGACCTATTTAAACTAAAGCTATATTTTCAAATACGTGGACAATTTTAACCTGCTATGCAACATTTTTTCGTTGTCATGATTATTTTCCCAATGCTTTATGACATAACGTACCTGCGATTATAAAACAACTAAAACTGCTTTTGATGAGTTCACCATTGTTGGTAATTGTCGTTCGCTAACGAACATAGCAAAATTGACAGACACATTCTTACAAGTAATGTGAGGTATGAATAAATTATACAATTTTGGAGCAAACCACACTACATCCGACATGCAAATTATCATGAATGATTATTTTTGAAATATGACAAAATAAAACTGACCAGTAAAGAATTGTTGCTTGTTGATTTTTTTTGTTATTGACATATCAGTATTGTAACACCCTATTCCGGGAGTACTGTCCGTCAAAGAGGGCGTAAAAACTACAAATTTAGAAGCATTAAATCCATTAGAATGGTTTATTAATGTTTTTATTAAATAGCAACGATAACAGCATATACAAATATACAAGAGAATAGAAAACATATATAATCTTCTACAAATAACAGCCATTGACGGAAAATGACTATCTTAAATGGAAGATGTCAGTTAACAATCCATGGTTTACAGCATCAAAGACTGAAATATAGAAATTTGTCAAACTACAGACTAATCAGTCGAAACTGCATAGGAAATTGTGAATGGCGAGTTTGAGTAACTGGAACTTGATAACTTCACTTATTGACTGTGATGATTAATTAACAACTCAACTGTGTAATCCACAGCAAGACTTAGTGGTCACGTCTTGGGGCCACCAGGTGTGACTTACATACATTTTACGAAAAACAATTCTATATTTAAAATAGTTACATAATAAAAACATGGCAATGTTGTTTCTTTGCAGATTTCACAAATTTTGTCAAATGAATATTTCAGCTAGTTATTAAATTGATCAATCATCAACATGTTTGTAAAAAAAACTTTCATTCCCAAATCCTGTCCTCCAAAACCACACATCTATGTTTCCATATATGTGCTTACACTCGCCTATATGTCATTAGTGTTCACTGGGGCTTACCCCCTAGTTAAGAATATTAAACCTAAAACTTTTCATGATATGTGTTAACCACTGTCTGTTTTCGTTATGTTCCCACTTTGAAAGTGGTGTTTCATGACCGAATATCGTTTCTCCAACTACAAGCGTTCGTTGGTGAGTAAAGACAGCCCTAAACACATTTAACGGGTATTAGCATGCCGATCGTCACCCAATGCAGGAAAGGATGTCTTATGTGATACTGATAGACACAGCAAACAAAACAGAAACAAAAGTTAATGTTGTTATTTGGCATTCTATCCTTTAAAACAAACTTTGAAATGAGCGACATATGTTAGCTCCAAAAAAAGGGGGATAGGATAGATCCAACATTGTTCAACTACCTGGTGCACATATAGTTTGTTCTGGCATCCAATCCAGCTCTTCCAAATAGTTATTTATTTTTTTACAACAACCACTTGAGCTGTTTGTAAATGGATGAATGGGTCCTTCAAATCAAAACAGCTCAAATCCAGGAGCTTGTTTAAAAGTATTTTATTTATACATATTTCTATGTTCAGTACTTTTGTACTAAGCATGGTTATCTGAATATCACAATACTGAATAGTAATGAGCTATAGTTGTTATTATATCGCTGAAAACTGGTGACACAGGGATATTTATTGGGCTCTGAGCTTGTACAGTTTTACAAGATTTCACGGCTCTTCTCATTCAGTATCTTATATACCATTTAACTCTGCCTTAAAACTTGTCTTGTTGAAATCCTGTTTCTTCTATGTTTTGAGAGAAAAAACAACACTTTTGTGGACTTTATGAATATCCCTTCTCAAATGTCACGTTATTACCATAGATTATAAATGATGACTCAGTTTAATCAGTAGGTGAATCTTTTGTTTCAGAACTATCCTGGCTCAGATTTCAAGGTGTGCCCATTCAATGCCAAGCATCATATTCCAAAGCCTGAGTTCCGCCACCACTTGGCCACCTGTCCGGACAAAGCCATCATAGAACATGAAATCAGCTATCGTACGTTGTTTCACATCTTTTAAAAGCAAATCAATGAAAATGTTAATTCTGTGTCACTCTGTTAATTCATAATTTATCTAGTCACTGTCTCTGTAAGACACCCTCTAAGTCTTAAATCAGAAACAATTCTAAAATATTTTCAATCTGCAAGATTTTGTTAGTAATGCGTTTTTTGACTTACAATATCCCTAAAGTGGCATTTCCGCAAGGTATTTACATAAGAAGCATTTACTCTAAGATATGTATGCTAATTTCTTAAAATAGGAAATTAATTAATTGGGAACGAAAGGTCAACTTAAAAGTACTTTAATGAATTATAAAATGCTATATTTGTAAGTTAGTGTGAAAATGTCCTTTACAGAGAATAAGCAGGAGGCTGGTGAAGAGATGCCACTGAAAGGCTGTACAGAGGTACCAGCATATAAGGAGATCAACATAGAGTCTGAGGAGGACTGGGATGCAGGTACGGTCAAACTACCCTCTACTAGCCCCCGCCCACCCCCGCCCCAATCTAGTTGAGCAAAGTTTAAGGCTGTAAATGATTTTTTTCGGTATGCTTTACGACATAACGTACCCGCTATTTTAAAACAACTAAAACTGCTTTTGAGAGTCTGAGGAGGACTGGGATGCAGGTACGGTCAACATACCCTCTCTAAACTTCGGTTTTCTTCTTTAATTTCAGAAATTTCAGCTCCTGTGAGACGTGGTCCAGCCTTTGATGATCAGTACTATGAACGAGTTAAATTCAAGAGTGTCACAGGGTAGGTAGAGTTCATGTATATTACAGGGTAGGTAGAGTTCATGTATATTACAGGGTAGGTAGAGTTCATGTATATTACAGGGTTGGTATAGTTAATGTACAACAGTTTTCAGCTCATTTTTTTCTATCGTTTGCATTATTTTTTGTGACAAATCAGGGACCATTTCATTCAGTTATAGTTT
>ENA-OREC01002186-OREC01002186.1-marine-metagenome-genome-assembly--contig:-NODE-2186-length-10601-cov-13.588655_pt1 | contig 10601 bp, 4 predicted proteins | sample MGYA00248626_ERZ508543 | MGnify/ENA primary metagenome ERZ508543 (study PRJEB26211, sample SAMN05518279) | marine metagenome | isolation source: Puget Sound, Washington, USA | host: Bankia setacea...
CTGACATCAAAACTGCGGTGGTAAACGTCATAGTAATGTCACGTGCTTCTCATTTCTTAAAGTATTCACCCTGATGTGCATTACACTTATAGTGGCATCTCACCTATTTCTAGTAAACATTCATGTCGCTAAATCTATCATGCCAAGCATATGCAAGTTTTTTTGTTTTTTTTAGCATTCGACTTTTGTCGGTTCTGCATGGTCATTCGTTTTTTTCATCCCTGCCACAACGACCAATGACCTCCGACTTCGAAGGATTTTCTATCCCAGATTATTTCATCCATTACATTTATTTTCCTATCTTAATTCTATATGCAAGTGTTATTGAAACATTCTTGTAACGTTCTGTTGATTTCAATTGGCAAAAAATGTCGACAGGCGTCAATCCAGATGGAAAACAAACCCGAATAGCTGATCTGCGCGCCGCGTCTTCGTCTGATGTCGTCATTTTCTGCTTTACACAAGTTGCATTTGTGTACTTCTTCCGTGTGTATTGTTTTTAAAAGTACCGCAAAATGTTTGTAAATCAACATAATGGCGTCAAAATGACATTGTATTCTCATAAATGTGACTTTTCACCAGGAAAATGGACGCATGCGTCTGCTCAAAACATTTAAATAAACCCACATGTATTTTTGTATGTCAGATGTCAAACACTAAATAAAACAATACCGTTTCAGTTTTTCTTCATGTTTGTATTGGTTATATCTTGATTAAATTAGATGCAAAGTATTATTATAATGTGACGTTGTATAAATCTTTTATAAACAAAGTCTACGATTTAGTGGGACAACCCTGGTATACTACAGTACAAGTTTATAAAAAAGGTTGGTTTGTCTTTCAGAAAACATTAGAAGAATTTAAATAATAATGCTGAATGAAGTAACAGAATGTTGCCTTCATTTTAAATACTCTTTACTACAATTGTAAACATATTGACATACAATCAACCCTAACCCATAATGGCAGCCTGTATTACCCTCTGCAGTACATATACCTATAAGTATGGACTCATTTGACCTCAGAATTATCATAGTTAAAGTTAAATACAAATAAAAACCATGATGACAGCATTAATATACATAATATAGACATGTGCCTCTTGTGAATCGCTTTTAAAAAAATGGTTACATTAATTTATTAAGGGATCGTGACAGATATATATCTGAGATTATCTGTTCATTTAAGTATGTCACACAGGTTAACAATGTCAATGGGATCAGCATTCCAGTTTCTATGTCATTAAATAAACTGCTGTACACACTGATTACCTTCAGGACAAACAGAGACAGGATTTCCAACTTTATCTGCTATTACCAATGAGCAAGTGGCATCAAATCCTAAACCCCCAACATCACTGCTATCCACTTTACCCTCAGCAAGAACGTTCTGTATGAAAACACAAGAAACAATGCACAGAAGAATATGTAAATGAGAAGAAAACTAAACAAAAATAACATTATAACAAGAAAATGGTGCCTAAGATATTAAAAGTGTGTAGAAAAGACTCTTAACAGCTCAATGAATCACCTGAATTTTAAGCACACAAAAATGCAAATGATGTGAAAGTCTAAGACATGTGTTGATGAAAATGAGCATACAATAAATGCACTTGATTGGCTCATATAACTGTATATATGAGTTGTTTTGTCCAATTGATGTGAACTGCTCTGATTCTTACCATATGAGTTTAAGTTGTCTATAATAAAGGTTAAAAACAAGAGTATTTTATTTAATGCTGTATAACTAAATTGTATGCTGCAGAAAATTAAAGAAAAATAGTCCATCTTTATAAGTGCTACACATTCAACATACATATGGTACCTTTATCGTGAAAATGACAGCATTCCAAATATTTGCGGCCGATTGTTGGTAAAAATTGGGTTTAGGATTCCAGATGGTGATTTCTTTCTTTGCTGTAGCAACTATCTTTCCATCTTTCTGTACTAAGGCTGCCCGTACAGACCCTGTTCCTACGTCTACACCAATGAAATACTGCATTCTAAAAGGATAAATAAACGGATCTTTTTTTATTTCTAAATCAATTGAATAAGTCATTTAATTATTGCTCAAATAGGGGCTTGCATGGTGAACAAAGTCATCTATCACACACCTACACTTTGTATGGTTCTGACTTGTCTAAACATGATAAAGCAAACAAAGATAAAACATAGGAATCACCTAAATCTTTGGAATATTGGAGTTCATAGTGATAAATGTTTTCACTTTAAACCCTTAGTATGAAGCCAACCCATATTAATGAATACAGCACACATTTCCAACAAACAAACGTGAAAGTAAAATTTCAAGTCAGAAACAAAATGACTTGTGATGTGAAACTTTGTCTAAAATGTAACTAGAACTGTATAGAACACTCATTCTGTATATGTCAGTCACACAAATAACATGTCGATTTTAGATTGTCAAAAAAACAATTAGTAAATGGGTAAAACATTAACCGTCGCAACATTGATTATCTTAAAGCTCTTAAGAACAACTTTACTTGCTTCTGAACGAATGACACAACCTAACTCCGTCAAAAGCGATCTGCTAAATTAACCCAGAAAAGTCTTATCTTGAACTACAGTTGGGTAAAACGCTACCAATTCTTACTTTTAAGTTGGTTCCCATAATCGTGATGATGATTGGTACCTAAACTGAAATTGTATAAACTTAATACTTAGTTTATCTTAAAAACAAGGTGTGAATAAAAATAGGCTTTTTGTTATTTCATTTATTTTAAACGTTAATGTGTAGAGATCTTTTGCGAAAATGACAAACAAAAAGTCTTGACGGGGCCTCGATGATGTACGCGGTTTCATTCAAATTTACCCACAATCCAATTTGACGTTTATTGGAGCGGAAGTTTACACTTGGGTGCTAGTGATCAAGGAAGTAGGAGCAAAGAAGCATGAAGCCGTGAGCGATACGATATTGTGTTTATTTGTAGACGGTACGAGTGAAAGTGTATGCGCGATGTTTCGGTTATAAGTAGTTTATTTCCGTAACTATGCAACATTTCTGATTTGTTTTAACATGCTCAGAGTTTGCATTCGGTTTTCACAGTTTGCAAAACTGTCAAACTGTCAGAAAACGTTATTGTTGTGCAGTAATAGATATTCACTTGGATTATATCGTTGTTAAAAAGGGAGTGTTGATTTGAAAGGATATTTGTGATAAAATGAAAGTAAACGGAGAGATGATGCTAAATTCAAAGCCAGCAAAATTAAAGAGGTCTAGAACTTTAAATCCAGAGTGGTTTCCTGATCCGGACCCTCCGTATGTTGAAACTAACTCTGTAGAACCAAGGCAGGATCTACCAGAAGAAATACCCACTCACCATAGGGTACCAGGACCATCTTGTAAAGCCCTGAGATGTGCGGTTTCAGCCCTTAGTCGTCTAGATGATTTCATTTTAGAGAAACTTGGAGAAGGATTTTTTGCGGAAGTGTTCAAGGTTTGTATCTAACACAATAATTACACAGGATCATTCCAACATAATTCTAGTGCAAAGGTTGTTGCTTATGAGAAAGTTGTTGTCAACATGTCATTAAGTATATCTATTATACTTATTGGTTCTAACAAGTGAGAGTATAATGGTATGAAAAGATAAAAAAACTCTTGACAGGATTTCAACTCTGTTAGGTCTAAAATTTATACTTAGATAATAATATGATATTGTCATTCACTAACTCAGGCAATAGATTTGGATGACACCTTAAAGACAGACCTTAAAAGAAAGAGTTATAGATTTTTCCTCCTTTACAGTCCTAAATTCTTACAATTGCTGTGTTCATCAATAAACCCATACTAAGACTGGGAAACAATATTGAAATCTCTACTCTTTCAGCTAATCATAGGATATTATATATGGTTAAGAGAAGAAAACTGTACTACATATTTGGACATTTTGATTTGTCCTGCATCCAAAACCACTTGTCAGAGTAATTGAACATGTGAACTCTTACTTTTTTCAATTTTGAGGTGAACTTTTATCTTAAAAGTTAGACTAACATGGTAATGGGAGTTGATCTATGTACATACTACTCGAACATAGTTTAGAAATGCCACTTGTGGCAAGCTAGTTCAGTAAAAGCACATGTTTTATTGCACCACTCATTAATTCATAACTTGTGAAAAAAACTAAAAACACAACATATTCAGACTGCACTATAGACATATTTACATTTGTTTGTAAGTAGTATACTAATACCAAGATTATGATAATAAGGTCACTGGGCTTTTAAACAGTTTTAATTCATTTTAAGCTGGCTTAACAACAAAACTGTGTCCAATATACGCTATAGTTAAATGTTGAGATCTGATATGCACGGTCTACCGGTGACTTGAAAACATGTGAACAACTTTCAAACAATAACCATTCAATATATACAAAGAAAAACACTGAAAGAAATAACCTGGTCCACTAACAAACAGTCTTTCTTTAATGTACTGTGCATAACATAACAATGTACAGTGTTTTTGATTTTTATCACCTGTTTCATTCATGGTGTATTTGTTTCAAGTTTAGGCTATTCAGTGCATGCTCAAATTACCTGGCAAACATTCAAAATGACATAAGTTATTGTCAGGACATTTTTGTCACAAATGACAAGTTATGTATGGGCATTTCAGAAGTTGTTACACTTCTTGTTAAATGGCCAGATAAAAGACATACATATGTTTTCATATATTATCATAAAGACAAGGGATGTCATTAGTTTTTGCCCATGCTCCGAAGTTACTCATCTAACTAATAAAAAAGGCAAATAGCAAGTTACTGGAATCTTCCAATCCATACAGTACACCTACCTGAATAAATACTCAGACTACTACTTGTCTAGAACAATGAGCAAAACAACAGATTGTATAACAGCTAACTTTACTGAACAGTTTCTCTTACTAGTCTTAGTGCTATATACAGGTTTGACATTTAGATAGAATGTAAGAGGTGTTCCAAGACAGATACATTGTAGTTCTTTAGGGAATGGTTCCTTATCCTGCAATGCAGTAATGTCTGTACACTCAGTGACTCGTAGTCACTATGCAACAATACATTTATAAGTACCTTCAATGTTGAGGTTAGTTTGGAATGACTCAACATTGATTTGAGACATTCTTGCCAAAGACCAATCAATTGAACAACATATTAATTCCACTACTGTACACTTAAAGCAGGTTGTCATATAACAACTATTTGTCTTTGGATAACTTAGATCCGTCAACATGCAAGTCATTTAGATAACTTTGAGATTTAACAGTTAAGTATAAGTTTGAAGTCCAATGAAATAGGAGAGAAGATCATACTGGTATTTGATAGTAACCATGGTTTGAGGAAAAGTTCTACTGTTTTCTATCCTGGATTAGAACAAGGAAATGGAACTTGATATTATTGAAATCTATGTGTTATTGTACTAATCAATGATACAGATCTTAATGCAATTGGGTGCACTTTTCATCACTGCTTTCATCCTCCTCCCAGTAATACAACCTAATTGACTAGACTGAGAGGTATTTGTCCTGCAAGACCTGTTTCCAAAAGAAGACCAGGCCCCAGGCAAGCCTAACTGCATATAATAGCTCTACTAGTAAATGATGTCAGTGCATGTCATATTTGGTTTGATTGATCAGTGTGGCGTGCTACCAAACTACCTGATCATTGATTTTACTGATTGCCCAATGATTGGCGTGTCAGTCACATAGACGAGATAGGAAATGGTTAATTATCATATTAAGGTATCGGTAGTCATTGTTGTGTGGCAGGTTGAGGTTACATAGTTGTGTAAGAACGACTGTTGGTCAGCTGTTTTAGTCACTTCTTTACGCAAATATAGCTATTAAAAAGAAATGGATCTACATAAATGATGTAACAAATCCGATAAATTATGAATAAGAGTACACACACACCATGCAATTAACTTTATGACTTAACTGTCAAAACATAATAAGCTACATTTCAACTATTCCTGTGGTATTCAAAAAATATGTATATATATGAATTTATTTTATCTTGGCGTTAAATTCTTGTCACAGTTAGGTATATATAAGTTATAATTATAAGCAAATGTCAGTTGTAATCAACCAGTCATTAACTTAAGTCAGTTGTAATCAACCAGTCATTAACTTAAGTCAGACTATGAAGAATTCAATGAAAATGAATTTGATTAAATAGAACACTGGTAAATTCTTAATGAGAGTCGGAGTCTTTCTTTAGACCTGCCTATGTGAAGATTCAGCAGCACTTAGACACCTAAATATGTGTGACTCAGTGGTACAAGTCACATTATCTGTGTATCTTTAAAATCTTAACAGTGTAATTGGTAAATGTTTCAATTATAGGTACCACAAACACTTAGTTAAAGCAACTTATTTGTGTAAATGATGAGTTTATAACTGGTTTAATGTAGGTGGTAAAATACAAACTACTTGTACATGGTAGTCTGAGTTTAAAAAGATAGGCGTTAAAAATGGTGCTCATAAACTGCTGGAAATATGGACCAGAACTGAAGCTTTAAATAGGTCTCACTCTGGCTGTAATGAAACAAACAATCCAGCTTTTACTCATAGTCATACTGCCGTTATATAAAATGTGTACTTGTAACTGTCACATGAAATTAAGGTAAAACATATTTCAAGTGTTGTTGTTTTATTAGTCCTTATTTATCAACACTCGACCCTTTCGTTCTTGTTCTAAGAAAAAGTCAAGGAAACACTTCCATATGACAATTGTTTTAATTATAAATATAACATTTTTAAGTGGTATGACAACCCCATTGTGATCATTTGATACACATGTATGTATCTTGGATTGTTGATATTGTTTCATCATCATGTCAAGCGCCTCATACTAGTCATAGAGAGATTACATAAATAGTACTGTTACAAAATTACAAGCATTGTTTAGGAGAAATGTATAGTGTAGATAGGTAATTGTATATGTTGTTGCTTCAAGAGGTTTGAATCATATAAATAACTTGATTGAAGAAGATGTATAATAAGAACTGATCTTTTTTCATGTGTGCACTTGCATGACTCCACATCCTTATAAAATACTTATGTGATAATTAGTAATCATTCAAGCCATTAGAGTACCTATATTTCTTTCTTCAATTAAAAATATGTCATCTGTTAAAGTGAGAATGAATATATGTATATAAAATACGTGTGTGCTCAATTGCAGCAGTCGTAACTTATCAGAATGATCTTTTATGACAAATACCGACTAAAAGCCAATATACAAACTGTCAAAAAAACCTATCCATTTAATTCAAATAACTGCTATTGAATGGTTAGAAATCTTGAGTTTATGAATAATTCTGCCATATTTGATGATAAAAATCTGTACAGAAACTGATGGACCAGGTGGGTAACAGCTGTAATTATGTTCAGTCAATGTAACTTACTTATAATGTTCCGCCTAACCCAGTTACAAGCCAGAGGTGTAAGAAAGGGCCCCATTCATTCATGAGGTAAAGTACTGGTGTAAAATGTACAACCATGTCGTTTTCTTGTTCTCGTATGTCCTTGTGGCTTCTGGATTGCGGACATTGTCAAGCCATTCATTAGTCACTCTGCTCATAATGGTAGATTTTGTTGTCATCTTTAGTACAGGAGGAAGAGAGTAGGCCTTGTTACATACCACATATGAAACATTGATAGTTTAAAAACATAACAGAGACGTTTTTAAAAAAGTCAAAGAACACTGTAAAACTTATAAGACATCGGATTGAATAAAGACTGTTGACAATTTACAGGTTCTTGCATTCTTAATTCCTTTATAAAATCATCTTTAAAATTCAATTCAAATAGTATAAATTTAAGAGATGGCGTTTTACAACAATCTTTGTTTCACTGTATTTAGATATTTTGGATTCTTGTTGGATACAAAAAATAAGTTGAGTTTAAATGGTTTGTCTCTGTAATGTTTAAAAACATGCATCTTTACGGTCACTACTGAGACACAATTATTACAGTGAATGGTATATACACACACACCTTGGTTGTTACATTCAGATACACAATTCCTTACATGGTCTGATTATTAGTACATGGTTGGTAACTTACTTTTCCTGGTTGTGTCATATTGCTCAATGAATTATGTTTGTGCATTAACAAGATTCATATGAACCACTTACAACAAATATTCTGTTTACAATTTGATATTCATGATTTGAACCAGATAGCCTACATTTGGTCAAACATGAGATCTTACTCAGTATAATTGTATGAGACATTTTCATGAAAGCATTTCAATTCACTGAACTATCTATGTACCAGTTAACTAACTATGTACCAGTTAACTATCTATGTACCAGTTGTTGAATACAATTATATTCATACAAAAGGTTGGGGAGAGTAAAATAAACTTCAGAAGTTCATTACTGATGCCTTGTCAGATATCTTCGCGCTTCGTTAACTAGTTCAGAGATGGTATGTGTACTTTGCCGCATGACCCTGTAGTTAAGTTCAGACATTCCGGTTCTTCTGTCATATCTGGTTTCCTAAACATGACATGTACGTTCACTAACAGCTTTAAATTACCATCAGACTCTGAGATACTATGGAACAAAAATCATTACAAATTAGATTTACTTAATTTCCCTCATCGATTTTCAAACACAAACGTAAATAGAGATGGCATTTACAGTGATTGCCTCTGTAAGATTTTCTCTAAGGAATAACATGAAGAAAAAACCCAAAGTTAGTTACATAGTACACTGTCACTTAGGGTCTGAAGTATTTCTGGCTGCATAGAGATTCCTAATTTCCCAGTCAAGAAGTTTTTAGCTAGAATACTAACACAAAAGAGCAAGTCATGACTGATATACTAAACATACCAGTGTTGTTAGTGACATTCCAAACGAGCAGGTTTTAATGGTCATGAATATCTTAAATATTGATGGAATTATGACGCAATCTAAATAATCTTATTTTCAGTTACAGATTAGCTTAGAAAGGAATTGGATTACCGTATATGTAATAACAGTTGTTACTTAAATGTCACACATTCCAAGTGCAAGTACACCTGCTATTTCTGGCTGTTTGTGAATCCTGATTTACCTGTCAATTACCTGTGCTAGTACAAATGCTATTAATGTTTAATTAATGGTCTTATAATGGATTAAATTCACTATACCTATTGTTGCCAAGATTTATTTGTCTAATGTATTCAATGAAGCAGGCCTGAAATCAAGGTATGTTTTATACTATCAACAAGTGATCAGCTGTGGTAGTGTGTGTGGTTCCGAACTGTCGAATATAGACTTTGTGTCTTGTCAAGGGTCAGATATAACCCCTGGCTATTCCAATTTATGACAGGTATTGGCCACATGTAATTTATCGTATTAGATTAAGATCTTTATTGGATTTATTTGCGATTGACATTTATAAATCCGTGTTTGTAAGAAGGTTAAAGCTTGACGCTATTAGCATGTTGGCGTGAATTACTCGTATTACGAATATTAAAACTATGTTAGAAATCGTATACACTACACAGATTTGATACAAATATGCAAAAAACTGTTCTGACCCAGATACTAAGTTAGTTAAATGAGCCCTTGACAATTTACTTGCCGCGCGTATGTAAATATTTACCATATCATTAAGGTCTTGTACAGGTACTTGTATGTAAGCTGGGTCCGGGCTAGTATGTACATCATGTAAACATTTTTCTCTACACTACATGTAGGTATAAATTGTAGCAGGTATTTATTAATAACTATGTGACAAGGGAGCGCAATAAATTATCACAAGTGTCACCTACTTTGGGGGCAACATATGTTCATTTGAAACACACAAAAAAGGTGAATGTGTTTAGCTGGTGAATGTGATTTTTAACAAGTTCCCCTAGGCTGCTCTGTGCACAATTATACCTTATGTGATAAGCAATAGTGCAGCGCTGTTAATGACTGATCTGCATACTGACTTACATTAGGCATGATAATAAAAGTGATGGTGTTAGTGTGATAATTGGTAGTTCCCTGGACATGACTATAGGGGGTTACTTCAGGTCTCCCTATTTAAGGTGATAATGTGTCTCTCACCTATTTCATCTAATTAAGACACTCATTAATTCTTTTACCAGGTCAATTAGTCAAAATAAGGTTATACGGTAATACCATAGCTTGAGGGCTCAAATGTTCTTTCCTCTTTATTTCGTTCACTGTTTGGTAACAAAACACAGCAAAATCTCAAAAGGCTAGATTATTACAAACTTTAACTGGTCAGATTGGTTCAAGAGATTTTCCCCAAATGATATACTGGTTATTGAGGGTCTGTTAGTGCATGTAGACTTACTCATTAACACTGTCTTCATCATACAAGTATGCTATTGTTCTTGACCAGTAAAGTAACTGCAATGTTTGCCAGTTTGTGTAGTTTTGAATACCACCTACACACTAACCAAAGCAAGGGATGCAATCTCCAAACCAAAAAGTAACTGTCATGGTTGTTATGTCAATGGTATAAGGTGCTGGTATTTAAATTAGTGGGTGTTGTTGGTCTCATTGCAGCTTCAGTTTATTCATTACACTCAGCATATGATATGAGGAGAAACAAACATAACATACACACATATTATAGTTGGTCTCATTAGATCGGAA
>ENA-OREC01002187-OREC01002187.1-marine-metagenome-genome-assembly--contig:-NODE-2187-length-10595-cov-11.712683_pt1 | contig 10595 bp, 1 predicted proteins | sample MGYA00248626_ERZ508543 | MGnify/ENA primary metagenome ERZ508543 (study PRJEB26211, sample SAMN05518279) | marine metagenome | isolation source: Puget Sound, Washington, USA | host: Bankia setacea...
AAACATCCGATATTCTGAATTCGAAAAGCACCTTGACATATCATTAAACATAATTTCAAACAAAAATAGAAACAGAAATGCAATAACAAGGCATTACTTTGAATTTCTTAAGCCCACAAATCCTTCACGACAATTGAAAGAAATTCTTGTTTACGATGTTCGTATGGAAACAATTATGGCATCCATTGGACTCATAGTGTTACTCCGCATACATACATACCATACTCCATACCCAGGACTGAGCGCAGATTGTGTGTGGCATTTTAGGAGAATTATGTCACCCTTTGTTTGCTTTATGTTATCGTAAGAGTGTTATGAATTTTAAAATCTAATCTCACCATACCGTACCTAACGAATGGTTCAAACTTGTGATAAAATAGAGTACAGTATAGACTTATGTTTTTAATATCAGCATTCTAAAGCGTTGTTAACACATACTCATAATTTAAACACTTGACATAGTGTCTTTGGAGTTCAATGTACCAAGTCTGCCATACAGTGTGTAGACGCTGATCTAGAACAATCACAGACATTCCTCAAAACATGTACTCCGTTCGAGAGCAGCGAAATATGGATTTTTTTAACCTTATTTTAACAACGATCGACTATGTATATATGGACACAAGTTAAGCGGTTACAGAGGACGGATGCTTTGAAGAACTAGATGAAACAACATGCCTCGTAGAAAAATAAAATGCTTGATTGTCTGCCGACAAATCGAGTTTTCTTTCAAAACTGCTTCATGTGTGTGATTTTTGTTTAGTTATAACAATACCTAATATTCAACACAGCACTTTATTGCGTGTTTTAAGTGTGTTTTGTTCTCTTATTGTATAAAATGTCAAACACAATATAACCGTAACAAGGTTCCAACACAGATTTTTTTTTATCAGCAATCTTATTTGAAAATAAAACGGACAAATACTGTCGGATAAATTGACAAAGACGTACATGTATTGCATTCACAGTAATGAAAGAATTAATGAATCTAGTCATACGGCTTGTTGGCATTACCAGCTCATTTCAACGGAAAGAGAATACCGAGTTCAGTTGTGTTGGCTCAATAAGTCAATATACGATTTTCAAAATACCTTTATAAATTCAAAAGTTTGTCAATGTCAAGAGGCTGGGCATGTATTTGTTTTATAACTTCGAATACGCTACAGAAAGTCAACCTTCTTCATAAGTTAACTAAAAAAATTCACTTAAAGTATTGCAAAGATGAATAGACGATCTTGTTTTTAAAGTCAGAACAGTTCAAATGCAACTGTATGATTGTTCTAAGGTAAGGGAGACAATGCATTAATTCGTGTTTGCTATCATTGTACAGGTTTGATTGAACTCGTCTTCATTAAGGTAATTGTGCATTATCTCGCTTGTCACACATCTGATTCAACGGTACATATAACCATAGTGTATTTTACACATAAACAGAACGGACGCCATTTGATATGGTAGTGAATTAGCGAGTTTTAAAATGATAACCTCAAATGTGTACAAATGTATAAACAGTATCTTTTAACGAACAACTTGAATACATTATATACAGTAAAACATGCACTACTATTTAGTAAATAATTATCAGTGATATATATTACACACACTAAGGGGCGTCCTGGCGCAGTGTGTTGCACGTCTGACTCATAATGTGGAGGATCGTGGGTTCTAGCCCCATCAAAGCCCCCCCCCCCGTTGTTTCCTTGAGCAAGAAACTTTACCCTTGTACTGGTTGGTTCCAGGAACGGATTCGAGCGTGATTTTACAATCGAACTACAATAAATCGAGGAGTTTATGGAAGCTTGACTTAAATCAAAATAAGCCACCTCGTTAAATATCGTCAAAAAACACTTTTTTATAGACTTGTTTTATTTAATCGTGATGGTTGAATCTAAACGCACACATATCAGGTTTATTTGCTCATGTATTCTACGTTTTAAACTAATATACGCAGCAAGTGTTTGGAGAAAGAGACGCGCTGTCCGCATTTTCGTTAGCCACTTAAGGGTTTAAAAAGCATGCATGCAAACAAGCAAATGGAACCAGAAAATCAGCCTACAATCTATTCCTTTATAGAAAACAGTGGTGCATTTAAAGTTTATCAGACATATCGGCGACACCTTAGGTCAGTTTTTGCTCAATTGTGTTGGCAACAAGAATATTGGCGCAGTAAGATGCTCATATAAGGCAATTGACCTCATTACAGTTCATGGTAAAGTGTATGCGTTCTCTGCATCACGACGTATGCAATCATGATATTCCAAGTTTCAGACACTGAACTCGATTTCACTTAAATGTAAAGACGGGCTGACCTTAACAAATGTGTGTATTTTACTATAAACATATCATTTGTCCTGGGGAGGTAGCTTACATGTTCTTATTTAGACATTGCCTTTTCACGAAGTCTACATTCTCAATCAACGTTTGGTATTTCTATTTAGCATTATTTTCTAATGAGTGAGTAATTTGGTAACCTAATTATATGGACGACGGGTATTACCGACGAATGAGGCTATGGTATATACACTAACAATCCATGCAACCATACATAAAACCGCCTTCCAGTTTCACCGGTGTCTCTTTTGTTTCAAATATTGAACACTTACGTAGCCAAACTTCTAAATATCTAATAAAACATGTTCGCATATTTCATCAATCGTGAATGCAAGCTGTTGGGCAAAGTATGCATCCATCTACAAGTATTGAAGCTATACAACACTCTAACTTAATATATTCCCGGCGCCATTATGCCTTCGTCAAAGAATTGAAATACAAAACTTTATGACCACTTTTATGATGCAATCGATAGTTGCTTGGGTTACAGTGTGTACCCCAAATCAATTGTAGAGACGTTTGGAATAATTGACTAGTTTAGATACACCACTTTCAACGTTAATACTACAATGCATGCTTTCGACATATTTAATTCATTTTTATTAACGAAAATGAACGTTTTATCATTCAAAATGCTCATTCATCCAATACTATATGAAGCTACTACAGCTTTGGTTTTGCGCATTGTGGTATCTAAAACAGGTCGTGTGCTGTTGAACCATGAACTAAATTGTGAATATTTCGTATGATTTGAAAATATAGCAACACGCAAGTTACACATACCATGTTATGGCAGCAATACAATCAAATCAACCATCCTTAGCAAAGTTAACACATTAAACTTTTCGCATACACAACGTTTGTTAGCAATCTAGTTCATTCTACTTATTATCTCAAAGATAATTTATTTACAATTCGTCGAATATATTTCAATCTTAGTTTACACACAGTAGTAATTTACAAATAAACATTTACACACGGCAACACACATTGATACAAATACATGGACACATGGATTAGAAAACAAGTTACTTATATCAATTAACAATTTAGTGTGGAATCGGTCTTTTTAATTTAAAGGTTAAAATGAGTGGTGACTAATTGTTTTATTAAGAGAATACTGTCAATATGAAATTGAAACAGATGCTGTATTACTAGAACAGTTTACATGCATAAGTCATATTTCAATGGTGAGTCCCCATGACTAGTCATCATTCGATGAGTTGCCATGTCAACAATGTGGACAACATTAATTTACTTGTTTGAAGAATAAAATCATTGCTTATATTAGGACAGGTATTCTTGTGTGTATGAAAATAGTGAATAAAACCATCATCAGTCTTTTATGAGCTCTTTTGGTAATTCAACCGTTCACATTCACATCAGTGTTTTGTTTCAATAACAAAGTGTACCAGTCACCCAGTGGGTACTGTTACCGGACGAGCCCGGGCATCCAACCCACCTTCGCTTCAATTATTCTCTTAGATATAGACATTTATTGTTATAAGGAATTTAATTATCTCGGTGGAAAACGCTGCAAACACAAGCTCTATGGGCTCCCAAAAGCATTGATGAATATTATCATAAACAAGTCCATTTATAGCTCGTATCTTATCGTTGTCCGTATCTAACCAGGTCCCTTTTACCGAAAGTTATGTGGCGCTGACTCTATTGTTTGGCCGTATATTATTTTGGATATTCGTAAAAATAAAAAACTTGTCATTTGAAAAAAGCTTGAATGTCGATGCTAAAATTGCAGTAAAATTCTCGTAAAACTGTGCCCGTGAATTGCTGTTTGGAGTTGTTATTGTACAGAAGTGTCACATCAGAACTCGTATTTCAGGCGTAAATTTGCGGCCCAATAAATAATAAACCTTGTTCAGTGGATGCTCTTCTGACACCAAACATGAATTTGCGATATTTTTAGTAAATATGACTTCAGCGTTTTTCCTCTCTCGAGCACGTCTTTAGAAATTATGTTGAGAACATTATCAAAAACCGACACTTTTGTGTGAAAAGTTTCAGCCCAGTTACAATGCGGCACACTAGCTTCATACGTCAATCTAAACAACTTACAAGCCGCATATATTTTGAAAAGAAAACCCATCAAGACAGACAGTGACTTGGTAATGTATGAAACAAACATAAATGCAGCATGTAACGTCTTGTTAGGCTACTTGAAAGTAATATTTAGAGTAAATGTTATTCAAAAGCGGAGCAGCAAACAATGCTGTATATTAGGTCGATGCCCACCGTAATGCAACTGGAAGTTTTTAAGACACTGTGGTGATGGTGCGACCGTGGTGCGACCATTGGCGTCTATATTAGTAATGTATTCATCCTTGAAAGACACAAGTTGCTGGGAAAATCAGGACAAAAAACAGTAATGTGTCTTTTAGTAAGATTTAAGTACACGCGGTGTCTAGTCGTTTCTCGGAACTGGTGTTATAAAACCTATGTACCGTCATAACCGTCAGTATCAATGGCAAGAAAACTACCACGACTCATATGTTGTTATCCATACCATTTAATTAAGAGTAATCTAAAACAAAGACAATATTTCTAAATTTGACAAGTTCATGGTGGACTTGAGAGATAAACTTCTTACTTACACGACCATTATTCTCCTTTTATGTTCCATATATACCCACCACAAGGCTTAAATTGAGGTATGATTCGTATGTATTCCCCAATGTTACCATCGATTTAAGGCTTCCCTCTCTGCTTTTTATGACCATAATTGTATAAGGGAGAGCGGAACCATCCAAATATATTCCTGTTTGCACGCACATGGCTAAAGTTTGAGACGTGAAACTGGAATTGAAGACGACAGGTTAATGTCTGCTTCTCTTACTTCGTATGGTTCTGTCACGACTAGAAAATTGCTCGTGAGATTGTTTTCCAGCAAAACCCTGGCAACAGTCACTGCATAATGGATGTAGGGAGCTCATAGTTTTTAAGCGTTTGAAACTTATCTTGTCATTTTGAAAGTTTGAACATGTCGGTGTGTGTGTCAGTATTATTGATTTGCAGCCTCGTTGTGATAACTATGATTTCATACCATTTTATGTATAACACATTATGTACAGGGTTCAAACATGTATATTGTGTGAGTAAGTTAGTTAGTTATTTAACGTAGTGTACACTCATTGCAAACGAATGGTTATGAAGTATTTCACAAGTGTTTGTAATTTTGTATGGCAACAGCAGTTTGAAATATGAGTTCGTATTCTAGAAGATTCATGCTTTATAGCTGTAATGTATGTTTCTCATATTTCACACACTCTCCGTACCATAAACATGCTCAGTCACTACAATATTACACTATTTAATAAAACACGGCTTTGATCATGTAATAACACAAACAATAGAGGCATACGCGTACAAATACTTAAATGCGCGTGCGAAGGAAACATACACTGTGATCATTGGACGGGTATGGTTTCAGTTCCGATATTAGAGTAACCAAGATATCTATAAAACTGAACAAAAAAGGACATCGACAAGAATCATGTTTTATAACCACAAACCAATATATACCCGTATCAATTATATAGACATATATGCACTAATATATATATATTGACTGACTTAGTGAACTAGATATTGATACCTACTTTGTAAGTCATATTTAGTATGTATATTCGTGCATTCTATAATGAACATATTACATTAGCACACGTTCTATAGAAATGGTAAGTTCTTGACTATATTTTTCCTACGTGCATTACCTTTATGTACTAATCGTAAGGGCATGACATCCATATCATACATTTCAGGATTGAATCCAAATATGGACGGAAACTGTCATTAACAATATAACTCACATTTGATGGAATCCAAGAGAGGGTAAAACAGTTTGTTCAATATATAGGTCATTCAATAATATATAACGTAATAAGCGTACAGCTTTTTGTTACGTTTGTTACGAATGCTTGTATTGGTGTAAAGTATATGTATTTATTAATTCACTCTCAATGTGATCGCCTATATGCTTGACCTACCATGTCTGTGTTAGGAACAACATAGTGGAAGGAATCTTATATGTATATATTCTGGAATTTATAACACCACTTTATGATTTAAATGTGATTTGTTTATATACATAGTGTGGGTTTGTTTTCGTGTACATGTATGCATTTGCTTATTTTAAACATTTGTTTGAGTTTTTTAGTTATTTGTAAATAAAAGTTGAACATTGAAATGTGTTTGATAGAGTATTGATAAATTGCTCACTATGTGTACATGTATTCTCTATCGAAATCGATACTTTCTATATTTGTCTTCCAAAACCTCTTCACGTGAAAAGTCTTCATATAGAGGTTTCACTCTTCGCCACCTTTCGCATATTCGTGTTACCTTTTGTGATGAAACTTTAAGTTCGTTTTAATGTTGTCTATCGCCTTTGTGTTAGCGTCGTAATCCCCTAATTAAGCTATAAAAGCACAATAAAATTATCCCTATATTCCTTTCCATTGTTCTCAGGGGTATTTAGATACCTGGGCGCGTGCTCCAACCTTTGATGGCTTTTTCAGGTTATCCTGGTCGATGGCTGTATTGGTCCCTTAATATGGTATTACTATTCACAGGAAAGACGAACAGGTGAAAAATCCTAAATTGTTTTGACAGTAATTTAAAATTTCATGAAGAACATGTGTGAGCGATTTTAATGGCTTTCTTAAACGGTTTAGGGCATCGCAACTCGCTTAGATAATATGTATTGATTTTTTATTATCTTTATAGCTGGTGTGATGTTCTTTTCAATGTTGCCGTTTCAACAATGGATAATGTTGGTCTCTAACTTAATCTATCCAGCGTCATTCAATTATTTAAGACATCGTGTCAACATATATGTGTTCGGGCGTTTACATAGTTGTTTTGCCCTTTAATTGTCTTAATTATGGCACAGTGTGATATGAATCTGATCAATACAAGACAATTGATGTGTTGTATGATTGTGTTTTTATTTTTGATGCTGTTTTATAACATGTATTTTTCAATACAAAATGTGTCATATCAACACTTATTACAAAATTAGCAGAAAAAAAATACAACACATTCTAGTTAAGTTTGATATTATATTTATGTTTGACTCAATTGACATGTCATTCAATTACTTCACGACTACGCTGATTACCCATTACACAGTAAAATACATACTGTTACTCGAACTAATTTCTAAATTGCCCTACATGTTGCTTGGAAGGCTTCTTACCCAATAGGCATATATGTGTTTGTTTTCTTCTTGTTGTTGTTGTCTTTAGGAAATTAACGTTGTTTTTGTTCGATAATGATTATAGAACATAATTACAACCAGCACTTCTTCTTTGCTGCAAAGTGTGCACTTCAATGCGTTACATAGTGTATTAATTGAAATGGCACTATTTAAGTGCGTTTGTCTGTTAAAGTATAGACAACCATCTTGCAAATGTGTAGCTATAAAACAACGGTAATCAGTGGGCTTGGTCTTGTCCCTGGCTGGTAAAGGGCCCACAATCTTAAAGTCACCAGGGTGCTCCTTTCCACCGCTCTGTTGCCATACACATGTGACTTATCCGGCTGATATTCAATTATAACAAAGCTTTGATAACAATTCTTCAGAAGGAAAGATCATTCTTATTATACTAATTCTGGTCATAAAATTCGTGACGCTAATTCAATTTATTTAACCATAAATGTTTATACCTTACAACAAAGCCTTAAAAAGCGCAGTGTATAGATTGATAGCTCGTAATTTTGATCCATTTTAACGTTTGCCTCTTCGAAAAGCCGCCAATATTCATTTCGTATTCTGATACATTTTATGCCTTCTTTCAATGGAAACTTTGTATAAATCATAGTAATCAGTTACCTTGGTAACCGGGATTTTCTGGCAGCGTATAATTTATCCCCGATACAGAGGTATGAATTTACATAAATCGGAGTTTATTGCCTTTTTACGACAACAGCTTCTTCTCTCAACCCTCTCGACCATGCTGGCGGACGGACACCCAGAGTGATTGCTATTTAGTTTGCAAAGTTTTATTTCCGACAAAAATCGAAACAACTGCGCGCGCATTAAGACATTAATCCCCGTCTGTTCATCTCTGCTGGAAGTTTGGGTCTTAAATCTAGGGTTGTTACCAACAGCAAACATTTCTCTGGGAAAGAATGGGAACTAAAACCTGATAGGAAACAATCCTGGTAAGAACATCACACACTCTCAGTCAGATGTCGTCCACACCAACGTCTTAAAACCCCATGTTGTCAGACTGAAGCGTTCAGATAGGATGCAATCTCGGTACGCCAGTATCAGTTCATACATAATCAAGGTTGATAAAAAAAATGGATTCTAAAGAAAACATATCTTAGTGTTTGCAGACTACTGTTAACGCCCACACAAAGTGTTACGCCTATATGCATGGTGGGTGATGCGATGCCATCATTCACGCTGGCTACCATCAGAACTTTTGAAAGCACCCACGTACAGTCATCATATTATAGAAGCAAGATTACTAAAACATTTATTTTGCATGCACATGTTTTTATATTAAAATGCCTAAAGCATTTAACAGTATAGCCTATATTTTGAGTAACACTATCGGAAGTTACTGTTTTGAAAACTTGACAAAAATGTGTGTGATTGTTTTAATGTTAAGGGGACAACTTATCGTTGTTTACCTGTACATTTAAGTACGTTTAATGTGAACCCAACATGACACTTTAAAGTGCCAATAAGCAAGTATTGGTCTAACACTAACAACATTTAAAAATACAAAATAAACGTGCGCGAATACTATGAGACAATCGAAAATCAATTTGTAAAACTGTTGCAAACAATTGTAAATATTATGACGATGATTACGGGTCTGCTAATGTGAGCAACATGTTGCCATTAAAACGTTAATTATAATTATTTTTATTCCCCACTTTTTGAGTTATGCTATTTCAAGATATGAGAGACAATTGCACACATCTGTAGTTCTGGCTGACAACAACCCAAAGAAACCAAGCAGTCTTCGTATATAACGCATACAATTGCTTTCACTATAAGTTCGTGTAATATAACAATTTTCACGAGCATAATAAACTGTGTTTACGATATCTTATTGCCAGAAAATTAAAAGGTTTGTTTGAACTGCTAGCCGATGTGTATATTATACGGCAGTATATAAGTCGTATAGTGGAAATAAACAATCCGACCTTCTTAACACCTTAGTGCTGTGTTTAATAGAAACAATTAGGTATATCGTTGTCGTACAATAAGATGACCCGACTAATCAAAGCTCGACCATGTGTTCTTCGGTTAGTCTGCAAACATATTTACACTAACGAAAACGCACGATACTATTTTATTCTAAGTCGATTGCTATTGAAACAATAATGTTTATTAAAACACGCCCAAAATCGGATTTGAAAATAACAATCGCCTAGGAAAAGATGGTACAGAGTTTTGCTTAAACAAACAACAGCTCCCTTGACGGGGTTCTAACACATGACATGCCGTCCACGGAAAACAACATATAACACGCTAACCACTCACCGATGCAGCCACTTGAAACCAAATGCACATGTTCATGCTTCTACTTTAAACATAATTAAAAACAAAACATAAACAAGAACACGTTGAGCAACGGGTCTCGCCAATAAAACATTGATGTTTAGTAGTTGGATTTAAAAAAAGACAAGACTAATAATCGATTATCAAATCAGACAAACAACACAAACTAATAATACTATTTAGCTCACATCTACGATAAAAAGTTATGACATTTAGATACTGTTAGCTAAAACAGGTATTGTTCTACTTTATTTGAAAAAAAGGTTTTGTATTTTATTTAGGCCTAATGCCAATTATTTCCGGTTTCTTATGATATGTTATTATATTCATGACATTTTCTATAGATAATAAAAGATACGTAAACTTGTAGAAACACTTCTGCATTTTTCACATAAGTTTATCTAATATCTTTCATAACAACACTTATAATTATAGTATTTATTTTATTATGGAACCAAGTCAGAAGGCATGTGTATTTAAATACATGTATTTACCTAAAGAAGTTGTTGGCAGTTTTCTGTGCGCATCATATTACGAAGGTGTTCCGTAGCCTCAAAACCAAGATATTGCGGGTTCGAATCCCACCGCAGTTGTAACTATTTTTTTTTTAATTTCCCTACTTTTCCCTGCAATATATGTAAATATATTTAAACATATATAGAATATAAAAAAAATACCAAAAACGTCTTTAACATTTCAAATTATAGTTATAAACAGCATAAGA
>ENA-OREC01002188-OREC01002188.1-marine-metagenome-genome-assembly--contig:-NODE-2188-length-10594-cov-11.873918_pt1 | contig 10594 bp, 2 predicted proteins | sample MGYA00248626_ERZ508543 | MGnify/ENA primary metagenome ERZ508543 (study PRJEB26211, sample SAMN05518279) | marine metagenome | isolation source: Puget Sound, Washington, USA | host: Bankia setacea...
GCAATAAAAGATTTCGGTCGCTTTCTCGTGCATCCCCAGATGACACCACGTCCACCAAATCTCCATTGTTTGGCCCTAATGCTTCAAATTGCACATGTTGAACATCTGCCGCTTGGTTTATCTCATTCACAGGTGTAAGATAGCCGCTGTCCGTCGACTTTGCATAATGTTTGTCCACATTTTCCGTCGCCATGGTAACTGGAGTGTCATAGAGGTTTTCCTCAATTCTATTTTTAGCACTGTCCTCTTGTGATACTATTTTTGAACTGGTTGGATTGTCATAAAGGGAAAAGTCCCCGGATTGGTCGGTTTTAGGGGTCACAGCTGGTGATGAAGGGATATCGTAGTGTGCAATGGGTGCCTGTCCAAAGAGGGTTTCGTCGACTTCTGCTGATAGGGGTTTCACGATTTTTGCTGGAAATTCAGATTCTTTGCTAAAAATAGGACTTGGTGCATCATAAATAGGCTGGGAAACTCCGACGTTATTATGCTTATCTAGGCTTTGTGTCTCTATGACTGGAAAAGAGAAAAAATAAAAGAAAATGAGAAGAAGAAAAAAATAGAAATTGGGAAAAAAATAAAATATGTCATCTTTCAAGAATTCATATTACTTTCATTTTAATTAATATACAGTTAATATAAGGCTATACAAGCAGTTAAAATAATTATAAAAGGTTAGAAACAAAGCATTATATCCAAGTTTAGCAGAGGAAATAGGTTAGACACAATATGAGTAAAATAAGTTAAAAATGAGTATTCAAGCAAAATTTAATTAAAAGAACACGCAATGTATAACAATGTATACAGAAATATGTAAGAAAATGGAAGTATTATAAATGAATCAACGTATACAGAAATATGTTAGAATTGGTGGATGCAAAATGGTTCTATCTGATATGTTATTCAAAAGCACTTAGAAACATTTTGCGTTCAATCCCTGTATATTCAATTTTTTGTATTGCTTAATTTGGTATTTGTCGGAAAAAATGGTGTTATTTTGCATCCACCAATTTCAAATTTTGCTTATCCCAATTTCCCAGCTTTATCCATGAATATGCTACAATATTATATGATCTTACAGGAGTTGGCATTTAATAGAATTTTTATAACGTGAGTTTAAAGATGGTCTTTCGCTCAATTTTTTTTTTTTAATTCAGCTGTACATCATAGCCACACAGTACTTATGAAATTATGCCGTTGTGGAAGATATAGACAACTGAACTCGGTCCTACCTCCTAATAATCATATACTGAAATCGTTGAAAAATAATATTAAACGAGTCAGTCTTAAAATATTTTTAGTACTTGCTGGCAATTTGAAAGTAGGTAAACCAAGGTTGTGTTGTTTTTTCTTCAAAACTCAATATAGATCCCTTTATTAGAAGCATTTATCATAATATATGAACGCTTATTCCTTAAACAAATTTTAAAGAAATTTATTAATTGGGAACGAGGGGCAACTTTAAGAATGTTATCCAGCCAACTTTTCGTGAACTTTATAATGTTTCTGGAATGAGTTTCATAAATTAAATTATATCAATATTTCATGAGTGCAAGATTCTTTTTTATTACATATGGCTTCTTAGTGGATGTTGATCAGCCACAATGCATGTTCAGGGTTATATCGAACATGTGTAACATAAAGAAAAAACAACAATGGCTATATTATATGGAAAACAACCGAAGTCACGTGATATCCAGTTCCAGGCTAGATTAATATATAATGGTGTAAAATAAAGAAAAATACCTAAAGGCTTATATGGGAACCAATCCAAGTTAATATGATAAAACTAATAATTTACTCCATTATGTATATTTAATGACACTATAATTTCCAAACTTTCCTCTCCATGCATGCACTATAAACCCAGGAATGATATTCAGTGAAGTCCCTCTATAATGACCTTACTAGGGACCACCAAAAAGGGGTCAAAATGTAGAGACTATTGTGAAATTGAAAGTTTTCAAATTTATAAAAAAAATAAATATATTATTTCGACCAAATTGGGCAGTGTTGATAGTGGACAGGGTAAACTTGTGAACGGTCTTTGAAGCTTTATAAACTCAATTAAGTTCAAACATTCAGCAGATTTGAACCAGATTTTATGGTCTTAACAGTAGATAGGTTATAAATTAAGAGAAGTCTTTATATCTATATAGACTCAATGAAGTCGAACAATTAACAGTTTTGGACTGAAATCTGTGGTCTTAATAGTAGATGGGGTAAAATTGTGAACGGTCTTTGAAGCTTTATAGACTCAATTATGTTTGAACATTTAGCAGTTTTGAACCAGATTATGTCGCTTTTATGGTGAATATGTTATAATTAAGTGAAGTCTTTAAAAGCTATGTAGAGTTATGGACGTTGTTAGCAGTTTTTAACCTTAAGTTCCTTCATTAAGACCACACTGTGTACTGATTAGAAAGTGGTCTAAGTGACAAAAATGAGCTAAATTTCAGACTTAACTTCGATGGTCTTAATTCATTGTAGTAGATGGATAATAGTTGAGAATTGTCTTCATTGCTTTAGAGACTCAAAAATTTGAAACATGAGCATTTTTTGACGGACATCTTGTGGTCTTAATAGTGGGTAGGTTAAACTTCTAAGTGATGTTTTATAGCTTAGTTTTTATGAGCGCTGCTGTGCATTGAATATCACCTCTTCTATAAATGACGTTGTGTTGGGAAACCCGCTTTATATTGACGTCACGCTATAAGTGGGATATCAACATAATATTGATATTATCATAAAGGTAAAAATATAACGCAATTCAAAACTGCCAAAAAAAGTAAAACCAAGAGGTTGGAAATGGCACAGCGATGCTCATATTGGCAATGAAGTTTGTACAGATAGTAGTTTTGGACCAAATTTGGTGGTCCTAATCATGGATCGGTTATAATTACGAGTGGTCTTTACAGCTATGAAGACTCACGAAAGTTGTTTAAATGGTGAGGCAATAATTATGAAATACAAAAAAATGAAAGTTTAAAATTTGAATTTAACAAAAAATGAATTGGGTGGTCTTAATGATGGGTGGTGATGAAGGGATATCGTAGTGTGCAATGGGTGCCTGTTCAAAGAGGGTTTTGTCGACTTCTGCTGATAGGGGCTTCACGATTTTTAATAGGCCATAATATTATGAAATACCAAAAAAATGAAAGTTCAAAATTTGAATTTAAATTTTTTTGAATTTGGTGGTCTAAATGATGGATCAATCATAATTCAGTGGTCTTTATGGGGGAACTTTACTGTGGTATGTGGAGTTAGAAGGTTTCTCTGGTGCCCCAAATAATTATATATCTTACATTGACATTGCTTGATTGTGTCACATTGGTATCTATACAACATCAGGAAATTTGAAGAAAAAAATAAAATTAAAAAATGCTAAAATAATACATGTATCTAGAAAAAACATTAAAAATATACACATACATTGTACATCAGCATCTCATTTCATTTTAAGAATTTCTAACTAATTGCATAATTAACATGACGCGACACGGAGATTGCTCTGTCCTCCGACACTTGTCCGCTTTGTGTAACAAAAGAAACTATTGTATTCAAGTCGACGTGTATTTGTTTGTCTGAGAACACGTGCGCCTTTCTATTGGTTTCACTGTTTTACATATTTAAAACTGGGCATTTCGGCCTCATGTCAACTGTACCGGCTTGACTTGTAACAAGGATTTTGATTGGCTAAGCTGTCGTCATTTAGAATATTTGCGACATTTAAAAAGAGAATAAACTGTCACAAATATCAAAATTGCAAGACCCTGCATTATAATTATGGTCTTAAATTGAATTGTCAAAAGTAGATATTGAAGAGTAAAAACGAAAGGGTTCTAAGTGCCATTGAAATAAAAGCAGATAAAACCCTTTTGCAATCAACCCCTTTAATATCTTTACATTTCCCATAGTCCATACTCCATGCTTGTGTTATATCATGCCATACTAACCTCGTACCTACATATAACATACATACAATATAAGCACATACTACACATGACAACATAACCAAATTCAACCATTACACTTTACACATACAAGCTTCTTTGTCTAATGGTTCATGCTTTAAAGAAAATAATGTAGACAGCTGACATCCATTTCAAGTTGGTTTTTTTTTAGCGTTCGCCTTTTGTCGGTTCTGCGTGGTCATTCGTTTTTTTCATCCAAGCCACATTACGGCCAATGACCTCTGACTTTGAAGGATTTTCTATCCCAGATTTTATCCATTACATTTATTTTCCTATCTTAATTCTTGAGAAAGAGCCAGTTTTTCAAGTTATCCATTTCAAGTAAAACAGAAGTCTTAACTTCAAAGAAATTTCAAAGCATGTCTATGGACTGAGCAAACTATTCCGAATGAAATACAAACATCAACAGAAACCAGTTCAAACTAGAACATGTGAGTCAAATTACTACAGATACCCTGTCCTGCACAAATAGTTATCTCCCTTGAATTCTCTGCTTGATTTTCATGTGTTATTAGTACCATCAATATGAGTTTAGGAAGAATTGGCAAAACTTACAAGAAATTTGAACAGACAGACATACCCACATTGTATATTGCTATTTCGTTAGTACAACTGTGTTTAAAACCTTCCATAACCCCACAGTAACCCTTACCCCTATTATGAGATTGGCCACAGTTTTCACGCAAAATAAAAGCCCATAAGTTCAAAATGCTAACCTTGTACGTATTATGATGTTTTAAGGGAAATACAATTTTTGAGTTTAGTTTCAAACAGGGTGTCAGCTTCCTACCATATATATCCTTTTTATACGGTATTGTTCCAATTTTATTGACCTGTCAAGTATGCATACATTATAACGCTCATTAGATATTCGATCCAACTTCGGCAGTACCCGTCTAGTTTACAAGTATTAATATTGAATAGATATATAATATAATGAAGGGTTAAGCTAGCGTAAGCCAATATGTATATCCGAAATCGGCAACACAGTGGTTGAGGCATTGGCCTGTTAACACAAAGGAGGTTGGTTCAAGCTCGGGAATCGGAAAGGATTTTCTTTTTTTTATTCGGTATTTTTTAACGTTCGAACAGACTTGTCTTAATTGAAATTCATGGGATTCACGTTTAAAAGTTGATTGATAAAAAACATTACCGCCAAAACAGTAATTGCGTGTGTTTTATTACACGCCGTATAGGCTAATACAATTAATAAAATAGTTGAATAGCTAATATACGTGTTTGCAGTGTTTAAAAATCTTGATCTGACCAGACTCAATCTCACGACAAGTAGATTACAAACCTGCGCTTTATACCACTGCGCTATTACAGTCCGTATCAACTGTATGCCACACTTGAACTACAGAAGCAGCCAATTGCTGATAATCGTCCGTACACTTTTCGAAGATTAATATGTCGTGTGCACTGACCATATTATAATCAGTATGCAATTGACAGCTCAATAAAATTGTACAATACTTGATGTACAGTGAAGTAAACATATTCACATCACAAACTTTAAAACAATTACGTTTTAGTTCCGTTAATCAGTATTTTCGTCGTAGATAGTCATGTAAATATGAATCTGTAAGGAGAATAAGATTAAGTCAAGTTAGATGAAATTTACAACTACATGTATTTATTGATAGTTTCAATCGAAGGGTGAAAGCGAAAGGGTTCTATCTGCTTCTTTATTTAATAGCACTTAGAACTATTTTGCTTTCACACTTTACAAAACTCATCAGTAAAATAGAATTATTATTATTTAAAAAAAAATAAAAAAATATTATTATTATTATTATTATTATTACTATTATTATTATTGTCTAACATTTATAATTTAGAACTGAACATCTAAGTACCTACGAAGATATCCTTTTTTTTTTAAATCCACAATATTTCAACCCAAGAAAATTAATGAGTTCGCAGTATATTGTAGGCCTAATGTTCAAAAGGACAAATAAATGTCAGATTAAAATAGTTAGTTTAAAACAATAAAACAAAGGTTAAAAACAATAACGAATAAGTAAATCTTGAAGCCAACGAATAAAAGTGTTACGGGTAAGAAAATTAATCAATTAGATGTAAAGCGCTATGTTAGAATGTAAATACTAAACACGTACTATGTAAATAAATATATGTATAAAAGATAAAAAACAAAACGGAAATCCATTCTCATTAATGTCATTATGTAAGAAATTGAAAGCAAGTTTGATATAAAAAAAACATGGATTAGGAAAAGGGATTCAAAGAGTGAAAGCTTCATATAAAAATGCTTAGCCTACAAAGTCATGAGATATTTGAACATTGTTATTTCCACGATACTTGCTCTCCATAAAAAGAGGTTGGTTTAGCTGTATATTTTTAATAATGGTGGGTACAAATGGATAGTGTTAACCACATTCTCGTCAGTTTTTGTTTTCGCGAAATCTGACCTACAGAATTGGTGCGGTCTGACCTGTGATCTAAAGAATTGGTGTAGTTTGACCTCTGATCTAAAGAATTGGTGCGGTCTGACCTAACACTTCTGGAATCATGTTGAGGCTCCGAGTTCAAATTAACGTTTGATAAAATCCCTGGACGGACTATAAGAACGGATTATTCTAACACTTCAAATCAATCAATTCATGTCAATTTGAATACAGACATTAGATATTGAAAAATGCCTCGCCACTATTTTGTACCCTACGTTGGCGATAATATTCTACACCCATAATATTTTCTGCCTAGAGAGTGGGGCAAAGGGAAGTTACCGCGTAATAACCCAGAAAATAACGCATTTTACCAATTGTTTGATCAATAAATGTAGAAAGGGAGAAAGAGGGATTTTTTGAGCGGATGATTTGAAGTAAACAAATTCTCATATAAAACATAATTCAAAATTAACAGTTTTTCTTACCAAATGCGTTGTTCTGGTAGCCCGCCTCACTGCCATTGCTTGAAATCGACGTTGTTCTATTGTTTGACCGCTGACCTACAGAATTGGTGCGGTCTGACCTGTGATCTAAAGAATTGGTGTGGTTTGACCTCTGATCTAAAGAATTGGTGCGGTCTGACCTAACACTTCTGGAATCATGTTGAGGCTCCGAGTTAAAATTAACGTTTGATAAATCATCGTCTTCTTCACCTTCAAGAAAAATAAAGAAAAATACTTTATTAGATTTATTATTTTATTTACAGTAAATATTGTGGAGTAGATATCGGGTCTGACTCGTAATCTGTCAGTCGTGAGTTTGAACCCTACAAAAGGCTGCCGTTGTTTCCTTGAGCAAGAAACTTTACCCCCATTGCTTAGAACTGGTTGGTTCCAGGAACAGATTCATTGTGACTTCACCGTTTAACTAAAATAAATTGAGCGCTTTATGGTCGATTGAAATTTATATCAAATAAGTTCTCTTGTTAATCAACTTCTAAAATAATATACAAAAAACACACTTTCGATTGATGCCAAATTTACATCAACCTGCTGGACCATGTACATCTAATTAAGCCTGCAAGAACTCAAAATATTCAAATACCCCATTATGGTATATTTTTCATGAAACTAAATAAAGGAAACTCACATTTTTCTGTGTAGCTGTATAACATTGATTTTGACAAAATGACATCCCGGTAATAAAAAGTTCTGCTTTAAACTATAGGACTTACGACCTTTTATTACCAGGGCGTCGAGATAGGGTATAACAAAACGTATTTAAATTAGAAATGATGTTCTCTCAGGCAATGACTGTCAAACCATATAATCTGTAGTGTTTTATTGTACAACGTGTATCTTACCTTTTGAATGTGGCGCTGCCCCCATTACAGATTTCAGCGTTGTATATCTATCTTCATCAATATCCGAGTAATTTCCTGACGTTGGACGACTCTTACAACAGTCGTCATCAACACCATCATCACACGACACCGCCACTCGTAACTTCTCGGCCGCAATATCATCAAAGTTTTCGTTATTGCGTTGCTGGGGTAACGGCGGTGGAGGAACTCGGGTGCGTTCACTTTGGCGGGTCAGGTGGGGGAAGCGGGTTTGTTCATTGCGAAAGTTTTGTTCTTCATACGATGGATTTACAACTCCAGCTGGATAACCGTCTGTTGGAAATAAACATGAGAAACCTCAAGGGGTGAAAACGTAAGGGTTCTATGCACTGTAAAATATTAAAATTCAAAGGGGTGGCGCAGTTGGTAGTGCGTCTGACTCGTAATCGGTGAATGCCAGTCAGTCGTGAGTTCGAGCCCCATCAAGGATTCCCGTTGTTTCCTTGAGCAAGAAACTTTACCCTCATTGCTTAGTACTGGTTGGTTCCAGTAACAGAATCAAGCGTGATTTACATTAGCAAAAATTGTTTCACAATCTAGGTAGAGCAATGACACAAGAATATAAGACTTGTTATACCAATTATCAAACTTGAACTTATATTTAACACCATGACGATGATTAAATGATTTTAAGACTTACTGTCAAACTGACTCCTCAATGTGCTTCCGCCGTTAGCATCAAACTGTACTGTTAAGTTCTCATCCTTCAAGCGTTGAATCTTTCTCGTGTAGAAGGTAACCATGACGCCAATGATTGCAAATAGAATTAATGCGACGATCACGGCGACAATGATGAACGGGGTACTGGATGCTGTGGCGATATTCTCTTCTCCCGTGCTCGATCCTACCACACTCACGCCAGTCTGAACTGTAAAATTGTATAAAAATGTTAAAGGTGTAAATGGCATAAAATAAATCAATAAAACCACTAAATAGTTAATCACATGGCTCAAAATTATATCAATATTTTACAAATTTGTAAACCAGAACTCGAATATAGCAAAAATAGTACTAAATGCTAATCTGTTTATTTGTTCAATACATTGTAGTACTTTCACACCTCAAAATGCAACAAATTGAGAGAAGAATGCCAAATGATTTGTTCTGCTTCTTTAATGAACTTAAAACTCTAGCATTTTTATTTCTCTATGTAACTACTTACGTGCACAAGTTTGCCCCTCGTAGCCGGCTTTACAGATACATGGCAGTCCGTTAAACGCGTCACATCCAAGACTGTTAGACAAGGAACATATAGACGAACACTGTTGGCTGCAATGTGGACCCCAAGTACCAGAAGGACATGCTGCAATATAAAGTAAAAATGGATGACGGTCATGCTAAAAAAGAATGATGGTTGCGCTCTAAAAAAGTGATGGTCGCACTCTAAAATGAATGAAGGTCACACTCTAAAAAGAATGATGGTCGCTCTCTAAAAAGAATGATGGTTGTGCTCTAAAAAGAATGATGGTCATGATCTAAAATGAATTATGGCGCTCTAAAAAGAACGATGGTCATGATCTAAAAAGAATGATGGTCGCGCTCTAAAATGAAACAATCTACTTTTCAAACTGTGTGTCAAACTGCTCCCACAGTTTTCAAGCGATCTAAATGAAATTTGCTGTACATGGGCCCTATAGCGTTTATGTGTGTATGACCTATTTTTGTGTGGCCCAGCTACAGGTTTCCAGAGTTATGTCCCTTTTTTTAAATCATTATCTACCCACATTTATCCTTATTTCCTGTGACAAAAGCAAAGATAGGGGGATGTACTGATCTTAATCAGTTATAGCTCTCTTTTCCACAAACCAATATTTGTTTTACATACAACAATACCCTTTTTTTCATTTGAGGGACAACTCTGTATATTTGCATGAGTGCTCTCCCTTTTGGGTAGGTATTTTTTAATTATTTTTTACAAAGAAAACTACCATGTTTACTGTTTTATGTAGACATGCACATTCTGATTGACAAAGCACTTAAGCATGTTTATATGTTACAGAAAAGTCTAATATGATGTAAACATGGAAATATATTATTGTCCTAGATAATTATGGAAAACACAAATTCAAATTTTACTATTTACACATTATAGAAATATCTACCAATGAGGGAGCAAACTCTTACAAGCTTAAAATATCGAGAAAAAAAAATAAGAATTAGCTTTTATGACGTTCATGATGATCTTTTGAACGTGCAAACTTACGTATTTCACATTTATCTCCTGTGTAGCCACTTTTACAATTACATCGCCCAGATACGTGGTCACATGACTCCGTGTTCTCAGTGTTGCACGGACAGTCGTTCACACAGCCGAAACCAAACTTTCCCGCTGGACAAACTGAAAATAGAAAAACGAAAAACTAATTAATGTAAGAATTGTTGGATGATCTTCAAGAGAACTGCTACACGTTGAAAGATGAATGCGAAATTGTGCTACATGTGCTATCTGCTTCTTTATTCAATAAGAATCCTTCCTCTTTAATTCTTGACTTTCTTGTTCGGCAATACATTAGTGCATTGTATATGTGTTTAGTTTGTACTAATTTAGTTGTGAAACAAGCAGTTTTGGTAATGTAAATCACGCACAGTGTTCCTGAAACCAAACAGTACTTAGCAATGAGGTTTTAAGTATATTGCTTCAGGACACAACGGCAGCCTTTGATGGGGTTTGAACTCACACCTGACAGACATCCACTAATTACCAGTCAGACTTGTCAAACACTGCACCATGTGGCCTCTCAATTAATAACACTGACTAACAAATTCATTAACTTATGAATTAGCCAATGTGCTCAATATTGCAAAAA
>ENA-OREC01002189-OREC01002189.1-marine-metagenome-genome-assembly--contig:-NODE-2189-length-10593-cov-13.238494_pt1 | contig 10593 bp, 6 predicted proteins | sample MGYA00248626_ERZ508543 | MGnify/ENA primary metagenome ERZ508543 (study PRJEB26211, sample SAMN05518279) | marine metagenome | isolation source: Puget Sound, Washington, USA | host: Bankia setacea...
TATATATACATTGTAGTTCAAGGTATGCACATATATATACATTGTAGTTCAAGGTTTGCACTTATATATACATTGTAGTTCAAGGTATGCACTTATATATACATTGTAGTTCAAGGTATGCACTTATATATAAATTGTAGTTCAAGGTATGCACTTATAAATACATTGTAGTTCAAGGTATGCACTTTTATATACATTGTAGTTCAGCCAATAATACAACCCAGGGACCGATAAAACGTGTTTTTAATAGTGAATAGGTCTTAATAGCGAGACATTGATATATTGTAATTAACTGTTTTGGGGGATAAATATCGGCCTTAATATCGAGTGGTCTTGTTAGCGGAAATTTACTGTGGACAGTTACCACATATAGCACATTTTTGTGACATGTTCCTTTATATTCAGACATGTTCATTTACATTCTGACATGTTCCTTTACATTCGGACATGTTCATTTACATTCAGACATGTTCCTTTTCTCTCAGATATGTATTAAATATATTATTCTAGAAGACATTCAGTTATATTCATTTATTTGTATTTGTTCGTGTCTATATTGCCAACTAAGATATAATACTATAGTAGACATGCATTGTACAGTCGTGTGTTTTATGCCAACTGAGAAATGGTAGGATTAGTGATGTACAACCTACATTAAGTTTGGTTCATCAATTAACAACGTGTGCCGTTATATACGTTTGATGAATGATTTGTTTCGATTCGTACGAATGAAAGTTGTAACTACGTGATTAGAACACACCCTGGTTCAATATGAATGTATTGGGAGAGAGGTTGTTAAATAGTTCTTTTAATAACTGATACACTTGGCTGCTAAATGAATTGGACAACTGTTATTCAAAAGTTATGGTTGAAATACAGCTCTTGGTCTATTGTGTACTAGGTCAGTTTATCTTGAATGTACACTTTTTTAATATAACATTTTACAAAACTAAATTTTAATATGTAATACGTAAATATAAAATATGTTATACTGCAGGGTTCTGAGGTACGTGTGGTGAAACAGTTCCACTACACAGCATGGCCAGATCACGGTGTCCCTGCATTTAGTGCTTCATTGTTACTACTAAGACAGAAAATCCGTAACCATGACAACCTGGAAGCAGGACCACAAGTGATACACTGCAGGTAAAATATAGTTTTGTAAACGACAAATGACAGCGCTTCATGCCTACCACTTGACCATCCAATAACCTATATTTACTTTCTTTCTTTGAATAAGTGCGATAGAATAATGTTTTCAAAATATTAGTATCCAGTGTCAACATTTGAATTCTATACATTAATTATTATTATGTTTATTTATTATTTAGTTTGAGGTCTGTATAAATTAAGCTGAATTCAAAACATATGTAGTTGTCTATGGTTAAGTTACCGCAAAGAACAGTTTAATGAACTAGCTAGTAAGTTCCATCATACAACATTTTTTGCAAAAGTTGGCGATCGTAAATTAGCTAAATACGCAGTAAAAATTCATGTTTGTTGTGAAACACGTATTAAACAAACTCTTTTAAGTTCTTTATCCTGTCTATGTCAGTGCTGGTGTTGGTCGTACAGGGTCCTATATCGCCATAGATGTGGAACTAGAGAGGGCCAAAACAGAGGGTATCGTAGACGTGCATAACTTTGTACAACTTATGAGAACACAAAGAATCAACATGGTGCAAACACTAGTAAGTTGTGGTTAAGGGCTGCGTTATATGTATCGCTTTTTTGGACATCATTGCACTAAATGTAAGTTGTGTTAATCAGAGATCATAAAGGCAAATTACTTCGTAGAACATCGATTTGGACGGAATGGTTTGGTGTCCTTAAAACAAAGCAAGCTGGGGGAACAGTTCGGTGTGAGTTGTTATTTGAAAAGAGAAATTCAAAGAATATTTAAAATAAACTAACTACATGATTGACCAATTTCAACTGTTCAAAAAAAGTAAAATAGAACATTTTATAGTAAGCTTATAAAAAAAGTTCGGGTCGCTTATGTACACAATCAAAATGAAACTCGCGACAACCTGTTTTAAGCTATCTTTTCATAACCAGTTTAGGCCAAAGTATGTGCATCGCAAAAACAAGTTGCTATTATAATGTGATATTATAAAAGCATATTAAATTAATGTGGTCATGATGTTTCCTTAGATTGTAACTGTGGGTTAACGTAGAGAATTATACCTGCGTGAGTTAGGATGAACCACACGTGATTTGTAAGAACTAGTTTACATATTACAGACAAACATATATGTTAAGTTTATGACATCAATATGCAAGAAATGTGCATGTAATTTCGCGTCAGGTACGTATAAATATAATATAATAACGAACACGTTTTTACTTTCTATTATATGGAAATGAATTAGCTATTACATTGATTGTTTTCCAATCTATTTCAATATACTATTGTTTCTGTTGTTTCTATGAACTGAACAAAATATGTTGAAACTGCCATGTTTTACAAATAATATATAAGTGCTTCTTTGAGACCAGATCATTTAAACCGTGTATTACAACGTTTATGTTTCAGTATTTACCCGTTTAAAACAGCCTGAAAACATGTGAATTCAATATACGCACCCATAACTAACTGTGTACGTTATGTTACCATCTTCTCATTCTAGGAGCAGTACATGTTCGTCTATGACTGTCTCCTAGAGGCGCTGATCAGTGGAGACACACTCATGTTGGCGGATGAATACAAGGACATCTTAGCAGAAATGTGCCAATTCGACAATGCAATACAGAAAACGAAGCTAGAGGAACAGTTCGACGTGAGTAGTTATTTGAGGGAAAACATGGTTCAATATTATTCACCAGAGTGATGTTAAATGACAACTAAAATTTACACTTACAACCAATGTTGTAAAAGAGTACACTTCTTAGTCAAATCATAAAATAGTCTGGGTCGTCTATATACAGTTAAACTCATACATGTAACGAACGCTATCAATGCCGGCCAAACGAGTTTTCTGTATAAATCTACTAATCAATTTAGCTTATGCATTGGCTTCAAGTTTGAGTTCTACACATTTCAGTTCATCTATGACTTCAGGATCTTTGCCGTAAACAGTGAATGTGTTGGTTTTCTCGTGTGTTTGTTTGTAATCATGTTTCTTTCTTATTTGTAGATATTGAGACTAATCACCACGTCGTTAGAGAGAAAAGACAGCTCAGTTGCAAATCGACCAGAAAATATATTCAAGAACAGGTGTAAAAACATTGTACCAGGTACGCCCGTATTTGACTTAACCGGAAATTCGACTCAAGCGAGTTTGGCATATTCTTTTACAACGAGTTTGAACTGTATTTTTGTTCTCTCTCCTACTTCAAAATAAAACATATGTATTCTCAAAAGATAACGAATTAGTTGGTACATCAACCCTCCTCATGCAGTATTTGAAACTGTTCGAATATATGTGTGTGCAGTAGTGTGGTTTACATATTTACAACCAGTGACACCTGAAAACCCAGACCACCAGTGAACGTATGTTTTTAGTAATTACGTGAGAATCGAGTTCTCATCTTCTGCTATCAAATGTGCTCAGTCTTTTTGTCTTCTTATAGTTTCTTATTTTGTCTCGGTTCTAAAAGAAGCAATTATGGTCATGTAAATCAAGCTGGAATCTCTGCACTTACTACTACTGAGCGATGAAGATAACGAACTTGGCTCAAGAAAAGAACGAGAGCCTTTGCTGGTGTTTGAACTTACGCCTGATATACACTCACCGATTAGCCATTACGCCATACCTTCCACACGTATTCTGCTTTCGAGGGGTTCTGATTTTATATCTTCTTCTTAACATATAATGACAAGTTATTTGATTGCAACTTTCATGTATGTTTCGATGTGTTGATCAATATGTATGAATGTATTACATAGGACTTGTCAATGTATGATTCTCAATTCTCTCTATTTCAGCAAACCGTTTCCGCCCTTTCCTGATGACACCTTATGAGGACGGCAACGACTACATCAATGCCGTGTTCACAAATGTAAGTAGAAATCAGTGTTCAATGCAGCACTTCCCAACTACCAAACAGATCAAGTGTGTAGGAAAACAACGCTACAAGAAGTTCATTGTAGCTCGTTGCTTAAAGAGTAATTTATAATATGTCGATAACAGCATATACACAGCAGTTATGTATGTTATTAATGACGACCATAACGCATAATCATGTAATTTAAATATTTTACTATTTTATGAAACACGTTCCACTAAACATAACTCTACTTTAATACTAGATAGTACCATTGGTGTTCTTGTGTGTCCGTCTAATAGATAACTAATTGTATATCGTTTAATGTGATTATATAAGCTGATACCATGTATTTGTATCATACCTTTGTAGAGTTACACGATCAGGGACGGCTTTGTATTGACCCAGATGCCCTTACCAAATACTGTGATTGATTTCTGGCGTTTAGTGTATGATCATGGTGCGTCAGCCATTGTTATGTTGAACGAAATAGACAAATCAGATGAGGTAAAACTTATTAGTTGTTCGAGTATAATCCTCGTTTTGTATTTTGAAAGAAAAAGACCAGCCTTGGGTACCGCAAAACACGCAAAACGTAAACTTCCGCATACAGTTGATCCTTGAATTAAATCTAATTCCCTTAATAAAATCCAATAGAGGTTCATTGTCTGGATACTTTGTTATTATTGAATTGAACACTGCTCTTATCAGCTTTGTCAAGATCAAATGTTTGAAAGCTATTAAGAGCCAAACATGTTGCATATGTTCATACTGTGCGTAGAAGCAATGAAACGATACGCTTGTACAATGCACCATTTTCCTTGTCGTCTGCACTTTTTTCCCTGTGGTCTGCACCGTTTTCCTTGTCGTTCTACACACGTCTAAATAGTTTGACCCACAACGTCTATCCATTAAACTCATTCACGATGTTCATTCGAACACAACCAGCTTCAGTGCCCGTAACTTTATGTTAGAACTGACATCCGAGCGTCACAACCCGTTGCTCTTTTTATTGTCGCAAGACGAGTATTGATTGTTAATTCATATACAATTGTTTGGCCCTGTAGATATGAAAGTGTACATGATATGACCAGTTGGACCTGTTTTATTCCTGTGATAAGAAACGAAGTATTTCCACCAGAGACACCATACATTTGGTTCATAAAACATTTGTTAAATGCCACTAATCCGATAACTATTTATATTTTTAAAGACACTAGTTCATCTGTGTTATGAGCTCTAACCGTTTGCTATCGTTAGTCTCATGTTTTCTTGGGAGATTCTGGTACTGAACGATCAATCAAAAAACAACCTATCACTTGTTCTATGACATTAATAATATGTTCTCCTCGTTCCTATAATGACCTGTAGTTAACCTTGTATTTGTGTTTATGTATCGTTGTTGATAGTATATCAGAGTATTCTACTGGTCTGGTATTGGAGGTTTATGATGGGAATACGAATTAATCGCTCTCCCAAAACCAGATTTAGGGACTCGGTGGAAACAGACGTAGATCCAAAGTTTCGATGCTCTATCGAACTCGCGTTGCCATTAAAGTAGATGTTCAGCCACTAAAACCCGTATCTGCCGTCAAAATATGAACAAATTTAACAAGACAACCAATGTTTACTAGCAACAGCAGTATCAAAACTCTTCATGGAAACAAAACCATACGACAACGCTAGACTACTCGAAACTTATTTGGTCATTATGTGGTCCATTTTATTATATAGACGGAGATACTGCATTCTTACTTTTAAACTTAAACTGTGAAATCTTTGATCAGTTTCGATTACAAAATGTCATTTACGGTGAATACAAGTGTATGTTATGTTTTATAGCGATGTTTCCTCTCACACACATACGCATAGTAAGAACAAACAACTATCTATTTGTATTATATTATTTTTCATTTAGATTTGTTTATTACACATGTTTATTATTCCTTGTTTTTTCTCTAGACATGTGGTCAGTACTGGAGTCTGGAGAGTTCAGGTGAGAAGTATGGACCATTCATTGTAGAGACGACTGCAGAAATTATCTCCGACCCCAGCATCACTATCAGAGACTTCTCTATAACCAACACCTATCTTGTAAGTGTTTGTCTTACTATGTACCAGTGGGCAATTGTAAAAAACAACATGGAGATACCTTTATAGTTTCAACTACTACATCATACATAATTCTAATTTAAGCATTATAAAACCATTTATTAAACCTAAAAAAAAGTATGTAAACATATCATATACAATAGTCTCCACAATCAAGAAAACGTATTGGTTTTTGCTATATTTTAACCACGTGTTTCTTTATAAACTATAACTAAAACGTTTTAATGTATCACTGCAGAATATATCTATTATTATTGTAATAGAATCAGGTGTATTTTACTCAAACATGCTGATGTCTATGTGTAACCGGGTAGGGTTCATGTGAAAAGTTGTTGGTGAGATGAGCGGGTGGCTCTGTAGCTCAGTGGTAGAGTGTTCGCACGGTCAGCGAAAGGCCCTGCGTTCGAGCCCCGGTCGAGCCACAATTTTTCACCTGTTACATATGTACGTCATTACTTTTTACCTCAATTATATGTATAGCATTATCGAAATGTCTGCATGTCCATTCTGTGTGTAATCACAACACTTGTATAACACATGTTTCTATCAATACTGTTTATGTTCATACAGCCACACGCAGTGCCAAAGGTTGTCCGACAGTTCCAGTTCCACAGATGGGCTCCAGAGTCTCCGCTTCCCAGTTCCAAACTTGCACTATTTGAACTCATAGATATGGTGGGAACCAGTCAGAAACAAACCGATAACAAACCAATCGTCGTGCACTGCATGTAAGTATCAAAGTTTTCAAAATCAATACACGTACCAGACACAAACGTATAACTATAAACGTGTAAATCCTGATTTCTCTTGGCCACCTTTGTGTCGGGAATACTGAGGTATCTAGGCACTGTTTCACTAAAGCACTTGAATTCTCGCAATAGTTCTGAATCGTAATAAATCCTAAACAGCTGTGTATCTTAAAAAGGTAAACCCAGCGTACACACGATGCAATCAAAGAAGTTGAAAAAAAATAGAAGTTGGATTTAATGACTGACGTTTATTTAAGTCTTAACATGTGTTGCGTAACATCTTCAGTAAAACGGTACCCTGGGTATAAGGGATGCCATAGGTTTCCAGATGAGTGGCAGCCGAGATCTTCAGGGTTTCAGCTCCTTATGTAACTAGCTCAGCAAATGTAAAGATGTATCTGAATTGTTCAGTCTTTACACATTGGACTAGCTTATACACATATAAAACGTTAACTTTCTGTTTTCATATGAACCTTTGTTGAGAATCACACATACAATGGAGCGTCATGGTCATACAAGTTATACCTTTTAGTCACGACTGTTGTAGTATATATCAAAGCTGCTTTACCATACCACCGTCAACAATCAGTGAGTAATAGTTTAAACACTTCGAAAAGGTCAATAGTTTAACCACTTCGACTAGGGTACCATCATGCCAACTGTATTGTTTCAGGAATGGAGCCAGTCGAAGTGGGCTTTATGTGGCTGTGAGTGTTCTTCTGGAACGTATCAATCTAGAGAAAGAAATCGACGTCTTCCAAACAGTGAAACAACTACGTCTATGTCGATCTCACCTCGTAGATAACTTGGTTAGTGGTTTATCTTTTTATCTCCACGTGTGTCATTTCTTTTGTTTGATACTTCATAATATGACTGTGTTTGAATTAAAGTCAAACCTAACACTGATGTTATTAATTTAAATACAATTTCGAAATATGGTAAATATATCTCTCAAAAAGGTTCATGCAACGTACACTTGACGTTACATTATCTGCAGTGGCAATATAATTACAAACTATCTAGGTTAGTACTCAATTGTTTTCTGTCAAAATCACGTTGACCTCAGATGTTTTCTACGTGATCTTCTTTGCTAGAGACAACAGGTCTTTCATTTAGAGTTAGTTCTTCCACAACATTTAAATAACATTGTTAAACGTGTCAGATAACCATTATCCGAGGATTTGACAGAAATGTAACATAATTTTATAGGTAAATTGTATGTAAGAATCTTATAAATTAGAAGTACTTAACCCAGAAAACCAGACTTTACTAGCATGTTGCTTGTTGTGTTGTATTCTACAGGAACAGTATCGTTATTGTCACGAGCTCGTGTTAGATTTTATCAACAAGAATACAGACGATATAATACCGACAATCAGCTCTCCAACAATAGTCAACGATACACAAACCAGCGAGGAGTGAGATGGCGCCACCTGTCGTATGTATGAAATTGTGAAATATGGAAAGTGAACCTTATAGTGACAGATGACTTGACAATTTTATATCTTGATCCACAAAGGCTGTTTTTCAAGAAGATGCATAATTTGACTAACAAACACTTTGTTTCAAGAAGATACACAACTTGTGAAACGTATATCTTGATTCACAAAGTATATCATGTCGAGAAGATGCTCATTGTAAATTTGAAAGCCATGCAATTAAAGAGCAAACTCACTGTGTGACAATAGCTCGTAGACACATATACCATTGTTACAGACTTGCTGTTGACTGTGAGACAGTGAAACATTTATACCTAATGTATACGAATAACCTATGAAACGTATATCTTGTTTCACAAAGACTTTATATGAAGAAGGCACTGATGGTAGATTGGACACTCGTATAATTAAAGAGCAAACTCACTATGTAACAACAACTCTTGGACAACAAGACACCATTGGTCACGTGTAGGACTAGTTGTTGACGCTCATGTAGATTTGTTGTTGACTTAATAGCCATCATGTTCATAAAGGTAGCAGTAGGAGTAGTATAAGCATGAAGCGATCATAGTGTCATAAAGCATTCGTTGAATCCAATGACGACGCTCCTGTCTGCAAGCGAATTGTATTTCTGTACAAGTTATATACAATGCAACGCCAAAGACTCTCATTTTCCTTTCGAATATTTGTAGAAGGAGAAACAAAGTAAGCTGATAAACAATGCAAAACATGTTCATTAGGACAACATAACGTTTGAAGTTTAATTTATTGTTTATTTGACGTATGTGCACTTGTCCTTGAGGATGTACAATACGTTCATAATCTAGTTTTCGTGTTGTTTTTGAGAAAGTGCTATTGTCGATGTTATGTTATTTTAAATAAGATAAGATTATATATATGTAATAAGTTCAGGAAGAGAATTATGTTACGTGTTGAAAACTCCTATTTGGTTTTACCCGTGGGATCGAAAATGGTAACCTTGTTTGATTGAATTTAAATTCAACCTAAACACATTTTCACATAGATAAAGCTTATTACATGTGTATCCAGCAAGGTCATTCTGAATTGAATATCAGGGCTGCTAACGCAAATTTCAGTGTGACTATCACGTGACCTTGTGCTGAATGATAATACAACGTATACGCATACCTTCTAAGACACGTATTGTCCAATGAAATGGCCATAACTGAAGTGTTGCGTATTTGGATCGAATTGTGTTTGTCTTGAGCGCAGCATACGTTAACGCATCAAGTGAGAATTGTTTTAAGTTCTCCATCTGTCTCCATCCCTCTGTATCTGAATTGTTAGTAATATCTGAAGCAGTTAAAAAGGATTACCCTTAATTTATACTTTTGGTGTAAAAGTTATTTTATTAATGTTTAATGTTAGATACATGTTTAGTAATGTATGTTGCAATTCATCATAACGGTATAATAGCTTTAACATGTGCAACTCGTGTACAAATGAGTATGTCCTATACTATATCATGCAACTCTTTTTTATACGCGAGTGTTGACGACGTCCAATGCTCGATTGTTGTAATATTCTTTTTAAGACCTGTCTAACATAATTAATGCTTAAATGCACTTTTACATTGATATGTTTAGGAAATTGTTTAGCATCGGCAAGAATAACAGATGTTTTTTATTAGGACATATGCGTATATACAATAACACGAAGGGTCATCATAAAACAAGCTTTAGCCACGGGAAGCTAGAAAGTTGATACATGTTTGTACATAGAATGATGCTTACAAAGCGTAGAAATATAGCAACAATAGTTCTCACGTATATATGTGTATATATTTTCATCCAAACATGCAATATAATGTATTGTATCAAACAGTGTGTAAACCATTTACTAGTTTGTATTTTTATTATCAATATTTCTCATTTTATGAATAAACTGCTATGCAAGATATGTGAGGTGTTGAGAGTTACTCAATTGTTTACGTCAATTTATAAGGTGTGTGTAACAATATACGTGGCAATTTATCAGTACGGTCTTATAACTATAACATGTGTAACTCGAGTACATATGAATATGTCCTAATCAGCTCAACAATCCGCTAAAACACCACGGGAACCAGAATAGACAACACGATAATACAAGCATCGACAGGGAACCAGAATAAACAACAAACCAATACAAGCATCGACAGCAGGAAACCAGAATAAACAACAAACCAACACAAACATCGACAGGGAACCAAAAGAAACAACAAACAAATACAATCATCGACAGGAAACCAGAAAAGACAACAAACCAGTACAAGCATCGACAGGAAAACAGAAAAGACAACAAGG
>ENA-OREC01002190-OREC01002190.1-marine-metagenome-genome-assembly--contig:-NODE-2190-length-10593-cov-11.779479_pt1 | contig 10593 bp, 6 predicted proteins | sample MGYA00248626_ERZ508543 | MGnify/ENA primary metagenome ERZ508543 (study PRJEB26211, sample SAMN05518279) | marine metagenome | isolation source: Puget Sound, Washington, USA | host: Bankia setacea...
AGTCAGACACTAAGCTATTTAGAGTATATTTGTTCACTGTCTTCACCATTAAGAGACCACGGGCTCTCGCTTCGCTCCCTCCCTTAGGTCTCTTAATCGTGAAGACAGTGACAAATATACTCTAACTATCACATAACGTTTTCTTTTTTTCATCATAAATTGTTTGGGTTTTTTAAATTAAAGATACACCTCTATTTACAAGTTTATGTTGTCTTAGCTAATAGCGCTCACAATTGCAAAATCATGAATTCTAGAAAAGCAACCGTCGCTAAACCTACCATGCTATTTATATAAGTGATTTTGGAACATTTTTTAAATATACTGTTGATATTATCTGGCGAAACGTGTTGCTAGGCGTCTTCCTTATATCAAACAGTTCAATAGCTGCTACTCGCGACGCGTTTTTCGTCTGACGTCGCTTTGTACTGCTTAACATACGTTGTGGTGATTTTCTTTTATCGTACGTATGTTGTTTTTTTAAATATCGCAAAATGTTTGTAATTCAAAGCAGTGTCGTCCAAATGATATCGTCTTCACATGGTATGACATTTTCGTAAGAAATTTGACGTATACGTTTTCTCAAAACAAACATGTATTGTTCTACGTGTTGGACTGCGCCGGTTATATTATACTTGTATATTTAAAATAATGTATACACATTTGATTAAAGAATACCGTTTTAGTTTTTCTTTAGTTGTATATTGGTTACATGCCGAATCAATACAATGCAAAGTAGTGTTCTAATGTGATGTCATATAAATATGTTATCAACAAAGTCTGCGATTTAGTGGGCAACCCTCGTATTTTTTCAAAAGAGACCAACTCCTTTAAAACGCCAGGTTTAATTTACAATCGATTAATTAAACACGTTGTGATCTTCCTTCAGTCATTTTGTTGTTTATATAGGACCGAGCTGGTTGCGTATTCATATAGAGCTGTTCATTTGTCTTATGCAAATTGAATTACAAATCTCCTGTCAGCTTGATATTTGGTCATTGTTCGTCATACGCCACAGTGTATAGTGTCGAATTCCCAACACCGATTTGGGTGGGTATTCGCAATACAGTCGTGAATATGGCTTTTGTTAACTGTACTCCCAGTACCCAGATAGCTAGATGTTCCATTGCCACACTATTTAGTATCGAATATGCTAGATATTGGGTATTCAAGCGTGTGTAGTTGTAAGGTAGTTTAAGAAAAATATTTCATTTTCAGAAAATGTAACATAACTGGGTCACTGCATAGGTGAACTTTTAAGTAACCTATATATGACACGGAATTCATATGTCTATAGTTATACTAGACCAATATTAGCACTGAAGGGTCTAATGTCCCTAATAACCCATTCTATTTATAGAGAAAGCCACTTTCGAAAAAAAGTGAGCATATTATATAAGACGGGTACATTATTCATTTAGGCACTGTCTGGTGAAACAGCTAGAAATGGGTAAGTTTACCTTCGTTTACCATTCTATAATTCTATTGATTCCTTAACATGTAGCAACATCTCGTATAGATATAAATAAACATGTACATGATGTACTTACAACTTTACATGTAATCATTTTGGGCAATGGAAATAAAGTACGGCTCAGTAAGTGTGTATCATTGTGTTTCTACTTTCTTCTTAGCTGTATACAAGTCCATTACAATGCAACTTGATGTATTTGGTATTTTTGCTTTAAGAAAAGAGGGCTATTTCGTAATGTGAGTGGCATATTTTAGGGTGTTTACGCTTAGCATAAAATGTAGTGCATTTAATTTTCAAACATTTCCTAAATCGTGAGCCAGAGGTTTCGATAGTTATTATGTTATTTTAAATTATTGTAACCTGAGGGGTTTTAAGCAAATGCTGCTGCAAAAATAAAAATCGGTGCTGTAGCTTTTGTCGTTTTTATTGTTTGATCTTGTTTTTATTGTATTTATTAAGTTTATTTTAAAAATAGTTTATATGCAATGTTAAGGGAATATTCATTCTTGTTTTCGTTGTGAACTTGAAAGTGTTGATTATTTTGCTTACCTTAGTGTTAAGTTGTTTCTCCTTCTGCACTTCGTCTGTCCGTCCGTCTGTCTGTCCGTCCGTCTCTCTGTACGTCCGTCCGTCTGTCTGTCTGTTCGTCTGTATATCTCTCTGTATGTCTCTCTGTATGTCCGTCCGTCTGTCTGTCCGTCTGTACGTCCGTCTGTATGTCCGTCCGTCTCTCTGTATGTCTCTCTGTATGTCTCTCTGTATGTCCTTCCGTCCGTCTGTGTCATAGTTGTTAACTTTCAAAACTATACAGCTCTGTAAGTTTATTAAATCGATCAAGTTGTGATCTGCAATATTTCAAACAAGATTTGAGGCAACTGTTTCAGTTTCAGTTGTTCTTGTTTTATTTAGTTTTAACCTAATGTAACATTTAAAGTTAACAACGATCTCGTAATCACGTTGTTTTCACTTTAACACAACTCTGAACAATCGGCCCATTGTCAATCAAGCATTGTCCACTTAGGTCAATTTTCTTAACTACGGAGAAATTGGTACGTAGTGTGTGATTTGTCTAATCTAAAGCTAAATGGGGACATGTGTGTATACAGAATGTGAAACTCCAATTTCGATTCCAATATTTGAACCGTACTAGGACGGTTAATTTGGGACACGGGTTATTTAACAGAGGTTTTTTTCCAGGAGATGTTTTACTTAGATTTTATCATTTGAGAAACGAAGGTATTTTTTTTTGCGGGGGGAGGTCTTACAAGTTCACAAATGTACATGTATTCCAGATGACAGTAACCAGCTACCATTAAGCGACCAAACCAGTTGGTGGTTAGAAAAACTACAGACATGTCTAAACCGGTAGGTCTTTGAATGGTTCATATACTGAGTACGTTTAAAAACGCAAACTTTGGATTTCAACAGACATCTTTTTAACCAGTACCAGTATCATAACCAAACTCGGGAAATGTGTTTTTCCATCATTTAATGAGACAACGCGATAAGAAAAAATAACATTAAATACAGATTGATAGCATTGCGTTTAAGATGCGAAACAAAACATGGTCAAGAAATGGTTTTCACAATATTTATATCGAGAGTATCCGACTCGAGCAGCCAGCTATTCACGTATGCGACACTTTGAATGGACATATGAAGTACTACACCTCTGTGGAATATTGCCCACTCTTCGAGCAAAGCATCGTGGAGTTTAATCAAATCCATTACATGAATGTCATTCTGCTCGAGAAATTTCTTGTCGATATTCTGGTTGTAATGCGCTTGTCAATAAAGGGCCTTCTCTCCCTTAACCCGGCAGCTCCGAACGGTATTTGCGTGAATACTTCGTCTGAAATAGGAACGAACTCATTAGGAAAATAACATAATAAAGAGCTATTTTTAATTTTTCATGAAAACGAGGATAATGATTTTGCTTTATTTTTATTGTATGTCACTTACCTACGAACGTATATAGTGCGTCTGGTTGAAATTGTAGCGGCTAGGAAGCGGTCCCGGGAGTGTAACACCCTCAGATGCACATCCTGCCATTGTGTGGTGACACGTGGTCTGCCGGGTCGCGGTCGGTCTAATACTCCTCTATTACGTTGATAGCATCCCGCCGGTCGTGTAATCGTCAAATAGTGATATCAAAAACGACGTACAATGGTGTTCTTTGAACTTCCGGTTTGGTACATAACAACAGCCTGATTTCTGCTTGCATTATCCAGCCGTGGAATAATGACTCGCAAATGCAGAATGATTTCATTGTGATTTTACACTTTGTTTATAGAGAGTCTTTCAATAGAGGGCTTAAAATTACTCGAATTCCTCATGCATATTGTATCCACGAACTAAACGTGCTTTTTGTTTGGATAGATGTAGAGTAAATCGGTTGACCTTGAATCAATCAATTTTAACATTGATAATAGTAGGATGTGTATAAATATAGACTTCGCAAAATAAATTAGAAACGCAACTCAAGTTCATAGAAAATAACATCATTTTAAAAGTGTGCGTTTTTAAATGTACTGAGTGTACATTGTTGCAGTCTGTTAACATATGCTAATTACCCTTTACGGGTAAATTATATTGTAGAAATACGCGGAAGTTTTTCTCCAGGAGTGAATCTGTATATCAGCATATCCAACTTATATAAACCAGTTTACATCGTTCTGGAGCAGCGCTACCAAATAGACAGATTATGCATAAGCGAACATAGGTTGTCTCTTTCGAATGCAGAAAGGTGTGCACTACATTATTCTGGAAAACGATTTTCAGCTAGCGCTATTCATTATACTGTCCCTTCTAACAAAGTATAGTTTATATGTAAATAAATATATTTTATTCTAGAAACCGAGTACGTGGATACCCACCCGGGAGAATTCTGTGTCTTGGTACAACTGGCGCCGGTAAAAGCGGATTTACAAACACTTTGGCGGCATCTATCCGTGGCAAGTTTATTCAAAAGATGAAGTCTGGCAGAGGTACTACTGGTAGTAAAACAAGGACTCTACAAACGTAAGCATACTCATCTCTTCGTTTCGCATATGGCTCATACAAACGATATAGCTGTTTCATCAATATTGATTAAGCAATTGTGAACGATATAAGCTATTAAGACATTTTTGTCATATTGTAAAACAAAATAAGTTTGATAGGATATGCATTTTATATCTGGCTTGGTGATTTACTTATTCATCACACTTTTATATTATAATGCGTATAAGCACAAAACTGCATGCGTAAATCCGTGCAATTTTGTGTTGATTTTCAGAACTCTTCGCGAGCTTGTAATTAGAGATTACCCAAACAAAATAATTGTATAGTAATCAATTGGTTCTATATAATGTTTGTTTAAAGGTTAGAGTGTCTTGGAGTTGAAGAAGACGAGATAGAAGACAACGACAGGAAAGTCATCATTGCAGATTGTATAAAGGATCTACCTACAATATTTGACTTTGCTGGCTTTGGTGACACAAATACTGAAGAGAATCGTGAACTAATAGAACTTCTTGTCAGAGGTAAGTCGAGCTGATATTGAACCGCTCGTTTGGATTTGCAATTGAATGTTATTGCTGAAAGTCTCCTTCAATATAAATAAGTATCCATTGACAATTTCAAACTATACCGTTCACGGGTATTGAAACTATCATAGTATGTTATTATCCGTCAGTTCATGTTTCAAACTTAAGATGCACATGCTTTGTTTTTTTCTCTGGGGGAGTTTCACTGTGCTCTCCTCTTGGTACATCTGGACGAAACAGTGTGTGGCTCTCTTTTGTGTCAGGTGCTTTTCCATCCTGAGGGATGCGGTTTTTTCATGCCATGCAGTTCTGGTTTGTTGAAGCTTATGTCGGGTGAACTCTGCTCTTGCTTTGTTGTGGTTCTCCACGTTTGCATCTGTAGGGTATTGTTCCTGTGCAATTTCGGCTTGGCTGACCGCATCATGTAGCTCCTGTAGTTGGTTGTTCCACCCCGGAGTGTATTGTTAAAAAAAACAATACCTCCTAAAGTAGTAAGTTGAATTCAATCATGAGTAAGAGTGTTCAACTTTAACAGTCGGGGAGTGAGTTTATAAAAGAACAAAAATAAGAAAGGAATAATCAGATCTTTCAGGTTTAAGGTCATGAATTCCCCTATATGTTCAAAACAAAGGGAGGTCATTAAATAATTTGATTATTTAATGCCTCAAATATAGCGTTTAAATTGTGTTTTCATAAAACTGATTTTGCTAGTTTTGACATAAGGTTCTCTCAACTGACAGCCACATGAATAGAGTTTTTGATGAACTGTCCGTTTTCACTATATGAGTTATCTCCCTGTTATACATGCTAAATGACTTTATTTATTGCCTTTGTCATGTCTCCTATTTTATGCAGACAGAGTGAAATACATTGACTTAATATTGTGTTAGATATTTGTATCATAAAAGTGTATTATACCAGTGTAAAGTTTTCATTTTGATTCAGTATAGTAGTCTATTTCTGTTAACAATTGCTTATTTATTCATATATCTTGACTTTGTCTACGAACTAGACATACTTTTAGGTCGAGCAGTCTGTACGGAAATGCAGACTGATCGGACAGCCTCATGCTAATAGATTTGTTTTTATACTATGACCTTTTTGTACTCTGTTCAACCTCCATTTAACACTCATTGGAGCAATACTTGTCATACTTTTGTATCTCATTTGTAATATGTTAATGACCTATAACTTTAAATAATATGATAGTCAGCAAATCTTTGAAAATGACAATATACACACTACGTATACAGCGTTTGCTCTACTGTGGTAGTTTTAAACAGTAAAGTGAACCGTCTATTGGTCTTTTTCACATATCATTAGGGTGTATTCCGCCAAAAGTCAGTATCCAGTCTTTGGTATCCGACCAGGACAACTACGGGCTAGGTTTCCTACGTTACAAATTCAGAGTCAGTAATCCCGCCTGGAAGATAACATGGGTTGTGTTCATGCAGGCGAGTGATGAATGTACACCGCGAAACTTAATCGCCTGTATCAACGAGGTATCGAACAAAACGGAGCCCGAAACAGGAATGCTGTTGTGTGAGTATTCGATGTTGCTTTATTTTAATTTACCTTTTATCGAAAACACAAACATCATTTATGTAACAAGTATGATTAAGCAGTTAAACAGTATGCCACCTGAGCAACTAGTTGCCAAGAATACATTGAAGATTGAATAAAGATGAATGACCTGAGAAAAATATGTTTTGCTTCTTGCACAACTTCATAATAAGGTTTGCCATTTGTGAAAGTCTTGTTGCAATCTCTTTGTTGGTGTAGGGGATGTTGCGCACATAAGGTGTTCCACTATATGCATAAATAGACCAGTAAAAACCAATCAGGGGAATTAATCCATTAAATACTGACCCAAGAAAAACACGCATTGCTTCTTGCACAACTACACACTAAGGTTAACCACCATTTGTAAAAGTTTGGCAATAGTCCCTTTATTAATGAAGGAGGAGTTGCGCACAATATATGCGCACGTACGGACGGACAGACGGACGGACGTGTGTAAATCTATATGCCCAAACACAAAGTGTGGGGGCATAGAAATACTGTTCAACTGTTTCGGTTAATTTCATTAAGTATTGTCCATACTATGTTCATGTTTGGGTATCATGTTCAAGGGAATGCGTTGCAGTATACTGTCATAAATATCTAGTGTGTTAAACACGTGTTCGGCAGTTTTCTTTGCGCATACTATTGTGCAGGTGTTCCGTATCCTCAACCCCTAGGAATTGCGGATTCGAATCCCACTGGAGGCGTGACTATTTATATTTTTAATTTCACTTTTTATTAAATGCAATTGAATAGTTGTTAAAACATGATGAAATAAACATAGGAAAGGGGGGGTTTACCACTGTTTGTTAAAAAAAATTCACTTGATTTTAGTGATTTTAGGCAAATCCTTTTGTATCTCGGGCTTTCTCCATGAACTCATATTGAATATAGAATAAAAGTAGTACGATGACGTATACTCTGTTTTGGATTCATAATATGTATACCTTTCTTCATAAGAAAAAAATCAACTATCTATCGAACAGTTGTTTTTTTAATTTGTGAGATGTACACCTTTGATCAATATTTTTGGCTCGAAATCAAGAACACTTACACAACAAAACAGTCGATTATTTTTTTTATCAACTAGTTTTGCACATTTTGTGTAAACATTTTGTGCAATGACATCCTGTTCATTCACAAAACTTACAGACCTAGCGCGTTTAGTGTTTAGTTTCAATTTAAGGACTTGATAAGCGAGAATATGAAAATATCCAAATAAAGTCAAAATTGTTGCCAAAGGTGAGTGTGTTCAACATCTTTTTCTCGAAAAAACGAGCACGGTGACCTGTTTGTATTAGCTTGTTGAATTCAGCATTATATTTCCTGCAATATATGTAACCATAAAAAGAATCTAGCGAACATAAAAAAAACTGCCGAACACGTCTTTAATACTATATATTAGTAAAATGAATGTAAACGTTAAGCGATATTTAGTTTATAATTTCCTTTTTGTTTTAACTTAAAAGCTGTTAATGACCTTGAATTTGACCTTTGACCTAAGGAAAGTCTATAATGTAAAGTAAAGAACTAGTTATCCTTCGTTGATCAAATCAGACTGAATTGCCCTACAGCCAGACTTGTCGTACGAATTTGTACAGTTTTCAAATGAACTGTTCCTTTTTCACATCAGGATCCATTTCGCTAATTACATTTATAATGCTTAACGATTAATATAAGAAGCGCACGTCTAAGACAATATGGAACAATCGAACAATTTGCGGAATTTGGTTTGAGATCATTTATTATGATTCAGGTTGTGAATGCTATATATATACGAGTACCCTGACAGCGTTCAATGTTTGCGGTTCTGTTCGATAAATTGAACATAAGACCCATTTCTGGCGCAACGTAACACATGACAATTGCAAATATGAAAAAAATGTACAGTCATGTTTCTTGAAAAAGAGTTTTAAATTACAAATTGATGTTTGTTTACAGGTGATTTCAGCGTATTCATTGTCTTCACTAAATACGACCTGGTAAGGCACGATAAAGAACAGATGGCGGAATTCGAAAGAACAAAAGATCGTCTGGCAGGTCTCTTCAGCCTACAAGGTGAAATGAGAAACAACAGCATTGAATGGGTAAACTACACTGACGAGAATACATGTCCATGTCCGGAGATTGAAAAACAGACATTCGTGTTTTTGGAGAAGCTACTGCTACATCTATATAGGCAACATACTGAAGATATTATCAAAAGTACATGCACTGACTACAGTATACCCGATGTTTCTCGAGAGATGCGCGTCTTATTCAAGATTGTTAAATTATTCAAAGATTGTTACAACAATGGATTTGGTCTTAATATCAGCGGTATACTAACAGCAGTCGTGCTTTTGATGGCAGTTGGCGTACTCTCCTATCTGTTAAAATAGAATGACAGTCCGGCGATTAGAGTCGACAGACAAACATGGTTAAATACACGTATCAATACAAATTGATATTTCAAAATAACAACAATCCAAATAAAGTCGTTCATCAGGGTGCCCTAATATACGCTCGGAACATATTCCGTTTGCCGAAAGCCATTATGTTTACCAAACATTGTAAATTAACCCTTTTTAAACGAGATATAAACTCGGGTATTTGTCCTATACCGTAGACTATTGGACTATTGGATGGCCACTTGGTAGGAATGAAGCGCTGTGATTGGTCGTTTACAATGTGTTGTATGCTAAAGTAAACCAACTGATTTTAATAACATATCTCCTACTTTACTAGTGAATGCGTGTTGTCGGTTATGATCACGTTATTGATATTTTGTCAAGTAAACTACAACAAAAGTGACCCTATATTGCCCACTGTTATTTATGCTGCATGTAATATGTGGAAGGTACTTGTCATCTGGTTATAAAAGTATTTTAAAGTTCAGTAATATGTGTGTCTATGTAACCACAGGGCCATGGTTTGAATAAACTTGGTAGACAGGAATTGAAGTTTTTTCTATGAGTTGACAATCAATAAATTATACTCTTGATTCAAGTTTAAATGAAATGTGACCAAGCAGTGGTAAGTGGAAGACATGGCTTTTGGTGAAATCCTTCATAGGCCTCCCATGTTATATGATACAGTCACAATTGAACATTTCTCCTTCGAGCGTGACTTTGACCTTGAACTGGTGCGGTTGAGACATAATGTTTTGCACGTCGCCTTAATGAGTTAACATCTGACCAAAGTGCCATGGCAATCCTTCAAGCGGACGCGATTTAACCTTCAAGTGTGACCTTGACCTTTAACTGGTATGGTCAAGACATGGTTTCTGTTTATCGAAGTGACCTGCACTCATAAATCTGTACTTGAACACACGAAAACTTAGCCAAAATCCGTTATGATGGGTGTTTTCCACAATCGAGTTTTGCTTTAGACAAACGACGATATAAGAAAGTAAATGCACGATAAACAAGGATTTTTTTCAAATGTAGACCTCTTAAAAAACACTCATATTTTCTGCCAAATGTTCTATCGAGTTTGAAAGTTAGTAAACCCTCTCCTTTCGAAAGAGACCGAGCTATAATGGCAATACAAGTTTAGTGCCATTACGATTTGAATCAAATTCAAAATATGGTCTCTATATTGTTCACATGAAAGTGTCAACGGACGACGTACGGAGAGTGATCACAAAAAGCTCACGGTTTGTCACTACGAAACAAGGTGAGCTAAAATACAGTCCTAATTTCAACATGTACTAAAATGTCCCGATTACAGAACTAAATTCACAAATGTTAAGATAGCAGTTTTTCACAAGTATCCGTAAAATTCAAGCCTAAACGTAGAAACAGATTTAGTCAATCTCAATTATCGCAGTCAAGTGTTTCAATGTTTGAGGACAGTATTGTAACTTGAAGCTCCACAAAGCACCTATAATAGAAACGGTTCATATATGTCATGTTTAAGACAGCTAATGAATACAGATAGTTAAACATTTACAAATGTGTGTATGCTGTACGGACACTGCCTTCAAAGGGAATAAAAACAAGAAGAGGTGTTTGTCAAACAATATACCCCTGACCCCCCCCCCCCCCCCCC